>ERZ1027005.95-NODE-95-length-54072-cov-10.206157_pt1 | contig 54072 bp, 79 predicted proteins | sample MGYA00519450_ERZ1027005 | MGnify/ENA primary metagenome ERZ1027005 (study PRJEB26926, sample SAMN06164870) | human gut metagenome | biome: ENVO:00009003; feature: ENVO:2100002; material: ENVO:00002003 | host: Homo sapiens | place: USA | collected 2012 ...
TCGTCGGCAGCGTCAGATGTGTATAAGAGACAGTGACAAAATAATGGGTTTTATTTTATGCAAAATTAAATTTGACAAGATATTAAAAACTGTGCTAAGGTATCAGCAACAAAGAAAACAGAATATTTTTTTAATTTGAGTTTTAGAGAATGTACCCGAACACCCGGAAGTTTTCCGGGAATAAGCTTTACCTGGTGACATTCTCTTTTTTTTATTTATAAATTAACGTGTTAAAGTGAGGTGATAATATGAAAGATAATACAGTAAATGTACAAGATATAGAAATCTATTTAGATAATATTAATATATATGCTGATGAATATATAAATACTGTATTATGTATATCACCAGATAACGAAAACTATAAGAAAGAAGTATCAGATAGCTTTGTAGATATGATTTTTTATATTGCAGATCATATACAAAAGCCAAGTAATGACAATATAGAGCTATTAGATAAAATGTTTAATACTTATGTGAGATTATGCAGTAAATATCATGTATTACCAACCCTAGAAGTATTTAGCTTTTTAGTTGGGATTAATCGTACAACGTTTACTGACTGGATGAATGGAGTGTATAGAACAAACTCTTCACATGGTGACACGGCTAAAAAATGGTTTGATATTTGCAAAAACTGTGCAATTAATAGACTACATAACCAGACCGGAACAAATGCGAATTTGATATTTGTTGCAAAAGCCGCCTATGGCATGGCAGAAACTGCACCAGTGCAAGTTGCGCAGCAGTACGGCGTACCACAGCAGACCGCGCAGCAGATCGCAGAGAAGCACAAAGCCGCTTTGCAGCTTCCGGAGATGGAAAAACCGGAGCTATAAAGCCTGGGAGAACCAATAGAAGCGGTAAAAATGTACACAATGGACGGACAAAAGGCAGTAAACACATGGGATTATGCAACATGTACAGTAATAACGATTATAATTGTGCATAATGTATAGAAAAATAAATAGATCTATAAGACAAATCTGTGTTTGTCGTATAGATGGAACGATAAAGCTTCTAGCATTCCCTTGACCACTGCCGAAGGCATCCGAATAACAGCGACCAGGCAAGGGCAGCGGTTCCCATGGGGCGGCGGGCTGACTTGCCAGCGTCCGCACTGGATGACCGGGAGGGGGTATATATAAAACCCCAGTCAGCGGTAGTCACCACCGAAACCACTCGAAAAAACAAAAAAAGCTCTCCTTAACATGGCAGGGATAGTGATTCGAACACGAAAGCAGTAAGCCTTAACTGTTTCTCTGCCAACACTAAATAAGGCAGTACCAAGAAAGGCAGGTATAAAACATGAAGATAGGATACGCAAGAGAATCTGGATTATGGTTCCCGTTGGAAGCAAAGAAAAAGATACTTTTGAACGAAGAAATTGACTCGTTTATTTTCGATTTGGCAGATGAAAATAATAATTTTAGACTTCTTTGTGAAAACATGAAAAAGGGTGATTCGTTAATTATTTGCGGAGTTGATGATATTGGAAATACCAAGAATGAAATCGAAGAAATATGGAGACAGCTTTGTAATTTGGATATTGAAATCTATGTACTCACAGCTCCGACGTTGTTTTACAGTGAAAGCATGACACTAGAACAATCGTTTATAAGAGATGTGACACGTAGCGTACTTGCTTCTCAGGTCGAAATTGCTAATCAGAAATTAAAGGCAATAAACGATTTGTGATAACTGATAACATTCGCAGAAAGGTAGGCACAAGATGGAAAAAATAGTAAGCAATGACGGATACCTTCGGTCAAAGTTGATGGATATAGCACAACAGCTTTTGAATATTTGTAATGAAACCGGAAATTCAAATATTCAACTCATGACATCATCTTGGGAGAATGGGAAAGGTATTACGCTTCTGGCTAAAGCCGATGACAAACCGATTCTTTCCGTAGAGATGGATACTACCTATGAAAAAGTATAACCCACAATCCGAATCCATCCGCATCCGATTTTCCGAAAAACAGAAAAAAAGACTCCTGGAAGAGAAGAACCGGACGGACAGGAGTGTATCGGATATCGTAAGACAGGCAGTTGATGAATATTTTGGTAGGAAAAGACGTGCTTAAATTTTTCTCAAAAAATAAAAAAGGTGTTTCTGAATCCCAAGGCTTTAGTTCAGAAGAAATAGCGCATGGCGTGTTCAGAGTTGAAAAGAAAACAAATTATTTTCATAAAAAAGCAATTTGTAAAGATGGAAAGTTATACAACACCGAAACAGCAATAAAAGTTATCGAACTTGATAAAGAAAAAGTGAATTGGTTTGGTTCATACCAGATGAGAACGTATTTTATAACGGCTAAAGGAAACTGGTTTTCTTGCTACACGCTTGTTGAAGCCGGAATACGTGAGCATATGAAACAAGTAGGCGACATTGATGTAAAAGTCGTGGAAACAGATGTTTCCTATTTAGATTTGGAATTGGAAAGCATTCAAGAAGTAAAGGAAAAATTAGGTTTTGCCGATATCGACCTTTACAAGAAATATTTCGGGGAGGTGGAAGAAGGATGAATTGTTTTTTATACATAATTGGGAATGATATTTGTAAATGTGAAAAAGAAGAAGATATTCCAAGAGAAGCTATTAGAACACTTAAATTGCAAAACGGAGAATTATTTTCAAATGGAAACGGAGAATGGAAAAAGTTATTCATGCCGGATGCACCAATAAGTGATAACAAGGATAGTCTTCCCGAATCCCCCATTGATGTAGCCTCTATGCTTATCAATGCCACAGTAACTTGCGAACTACCAAATGAAGGCATTCCACTTTCCCCACTATTGGAACAAAAAACATGGGAAATTCCAAAATACAACATTCTGCAGTTGGAAGAGATTGCGAAACACCTTCTTCTCTACTGTGAAACTAAAAGAAAGGGGTACGAAGATGCCGATAGTGAAGATCACAAACCCCAACCCCTATGACTGGCTTGGTACAAAAATCTTTATTGATGGAAACAAAGTTCCGAATATACGCTCAGTTGATTTCCACACCGCAGTAGATAAAATACCAGTGGTTAAATTTGAAATGATGGCAGTTCCAGATATTGAAATGGAGTGCCTAGCACAAATTAGTGTTACTTCTCAATCAATTACTGATGCAATTTCAGTTTTAAGGCACGAACTGCTACAGCACGGAGAAATTTACAATGGCTTCAAATCAAGCCTAAAATCGGCTTTAGAATCCTATAATTACTGCGGAATGCCATTTGAGCCAGAAGAAGAGATTACAGAAAAGATTTTGAATTTCTTAATTGGGGAGGAAAAAGAAAATGAATGCACTTAATGTAATCGGAACAGCTGTAAATCTTGCATTTTTCGTTCTGGTTCTTGCTGGAACTTTAGCCATACTGGACGAAGAAGGAAAGACAAACGTAATACAGATTTTATTCTGCATTTGTTTAGAAATATGTTTTGCACTGAATATTTTCTTAATTTGCACGAGGTGACAAATGTATTTACCGATTCCAATTGGAATTATCCCGATCGAGTTAATCGAAAGGGTTAAATTCATAAAAGCGCAGCTTCGACTTAATCCATGTAGGCTCGGGAAAGCCTATGAAAGTGATAAGTCGAGGCATCCAGAGTAGCGTAAGTGCTAATTACTTATTATATTAATTACATAAACTTATATATCACGACTTCCCCGGGCTTTAATGGTGCGCCCGGGTGATAATGGGCTATCGCCAAACGGTTAAGGCATAGCACTTTGACTGCTATATTTGCTGGTTCGAATCCAGTTAGCCCAGTTTGCGGTTTTGCTAACGCCGCAAGTTCATTTTATAACACTCTTTTCTGAAATCTAAAAGCGTTTCAGAAAACCTTTGTTGCGGTTGGTGGTCAAGAACTGCAACAGTGCCGGATTGTTTGTCATGGCGGTCAAATAATTCGGTATCTTAGGAAGCTTAGTTCAGCGGTAAGAGCAACGGCCTCATAAGCCGTAAGTCCTGGGTTCGAATCCCAGAGCTTCCATTTCTTCTAAATGCCATTCATCCGTAATATGGGTGGAAAAAACTTCCAGTTGAGTGTGTGGATTGGGTAAATTTAGGTGCGATACGGCGTAGCCTAAATGGATCTGATTTCCCGGCTGGTATATCTCTGAGTTAAAAATATTAACGCAGCGCACGTTAATAAAAGGAGTTTTCAAGAGATGCCGTTCTAAGACGCATAAAAATATCCAGTGAATCTACAGCACTAAAACTTGTAGATAGTGGAAAGCATAACACGATAAACCTATTGCTAACCCGGTTTTTCCGGGTTCCGGCAGGATAGAGAAGTGGAATATCGCAAGGCTCATATCCTTGAGAACGGCGGTTCGAATCCGTCTCCTGCAATTACATCTACCAGGTGTAGATAGGATATCTTACTTTAGCATAGCTATTGTTGGTTTTTAGACGAGGTAGCTCAATTGGACAGAGCAATGAGAATATTAGTCATGTTTGTGACTATAACAGCAATTTACTCCATTACAAGGCATAGGTTGGTGGTTCGAATCCATCCCTCGTCACTGCCCCGGTTATCGGTTACGGAAAACCGATTAGAACATGTTTGTGTTCTTCACTACAAATAATTTTATAGGTTCAAATCCTGTTGGGGCAATTATGTGATGCTTACAGCAATTATTCTGGATATGACTGTTAATCATAAAACCAAAAAGCATCATGAAATTTATGGGACGCTTGCAGCAACTCACTTAAATAAAATCTAATTCGTATATTTTGTATTTTTCGTGTCCTGAAAGGAGAAAAAGCATGGATTTTGCAAATGCAATGAAACAAGAAAACAAATTTACAAGAACCGAAAACGGAGCAGTTGCGCTGAATACTACAAGCGATGCAAGACTTGACCTGTTCGGAACTATTGGTGCATTGAGAGAAGCTGATGAAAATAGAATCACCACTTTATTCTCAGAAGCATTTGCGCAGGATAAACTCTTTGCCACAAAGATTGCTTTTTATGCAAGAGATATTCGTTGTGGGCTTGGAGAGAGAAAAACTTTCCGAACCATTATCCGCTACATGGCTGAACATCATCCAGAAGCACTCAGACCGAATCTTGATTTAATTGGAGTGTTCGGAAGATATGATGACCTCTATGAACTGATTGGAACACCATTGGAAGATGATATGTGGAAAACCATGAAAAATCAGTTCGAGGAAGATTTGAAGAATCTTAATGAAGGGAAAGCAATTTCTTTGCTTGCTAAATGGATTAAGACCGCCGATGCAAGTAGCACAGAAACTAGAAAGTTAGGAATTCTGACTGCACAGAAGTTGGGTTATCCAGTCTACAACTTTAAGAGAATTGTTCGTAGCATGAGAAAACAGATCGGTGTTGTTGAAAGCCTTATGTCTGCCGGTAAATGGAATGAGATTAAATATCCAGAAGTTCCGAGCCGTGCAATGATGATTTATCGCAAGGCCTTTGCAAAACATGATCCAGATGGATTTAATGATTTTATTAATAAGGCTGATAAAGGAGAAGTTAAAATCAACGCTTCAACTTTGTATCCTTATGACATCGTGGAAAAAATCCTTTACGGACGAGAGAACAATAAAGTTCTTGAAGCACAATGGAAAGCACTCCCAAATTACATAGAACAGGGAACAAACGCTTTGATTATGGCTGATGTATCCGGTTCAATGTATGGAAGACCAATGGCAACATCAATCGGATTGGCAATATACTTTGCCGAAAGAAATGTTGGGGCATACCACAATTTGTTTATGACATTTTCGAGCAATCCAGAAACAGTTGTTTTAAAGGGTGAAGCCCTTTCACAGAAAATCAATAATGCTAAAAGGGCTGACTGGGGCAATAGTACAGACCTTAAAGCTGCATTTGAAAAGGTGCTTGATATAGCAGAAAAAAATAATATTTCACAGGAAGAAATGCCAAAAGCTATTGTCGTAATTTCTGATATGGAAATTGATTATTGCGGAAATCGCAATTGGTCGTTTTATGATAAGATGGCAAACAAGTTCCATAAAGCCGGATACGTTATTCCAAACATTATTTTCTGGAATGTTAAAAGAAGACATGACGTATTTCATGCGGATTCAAAAAGAAAAGGCGTTCAACTTGCAAGTGGTCAATCTGTAACAGTTTTCAAACAAATCTTACAGAATCTTGGATACAATCCAATTGAAGCTATGGAGAACACGATCAATTCGGAAAGATACAATTGTATTACTGTTGAATGAAACAAAAGTGAAACCCATCCCAGTTCTTTTCAAAAGAACTGACCGTGACAGGCGGTGATATGAAACATAGCTCAGTGGTAGAGCAATGATACTCAATATCATGTGACACAGGTTCGATTCCTGTTGTTTCTATCTGGCAAATTGCCATTGCCAGAAGTTGCATTTTCCCCCTAAAGTTCCAGTGTTTCTCGTTGGGAGATTTATGCCGTTCAAGTCGGCGCACTGGATTTTTCTAAATCGAGGTAATTTATGAATGAAAAAAGTTGCAAGAATTGTTGAAAACATGATAACTTCACATGTGTTTGCTTCAATGTCGATAGTGAATATTGCGCAGACTTTAGATGCATGTATGATAGTTGTGAATGTTGGGAGGAGAACAAGCATGAGTGATTTGTCTGAACTTATAAATAGAGGTGGTTTAATCGATGATTTTAAGATAGAAAAATCCAAAGATGAACCACCTACACAACCAATAAAGTTAGCAGACTGGTTGGTTGACAGAGGATTGAAAGATGGTATTCGCCTGTATGGGAATAATGACCTTAGAAAACTTGCAAATTACTTACTGATTTACTGTGGTGATGAAAATGATTGAGGTATGCGGTAAAGAAATCAAAGACGAATGCTCACACTGCGGAAATATCCTTGAGTGTGAGCTGTTCCGCCAGGGACATGGCATAAAACAGGAACGTGAGAACATAGCTAAAATGATCGCCTGCCAGATGAAGCACAGGGAAAAGAGGGAGGAAAAACATGATTAAAATATTAAAAACAGGAACAAAAAAAGAAACAACTTGTGATAAGTGCGGTGCGCTATTGAGCTATGACGAGTGTGAAGACGTAAAAGAAGAATGTATAGAGAAAGTGTTTACTACAAATATGCCATCTGGACATGGTCGTAAGCAGAAATATATTATATGTCCACAGTGTAAGAATAAAATAGTTACTTGGGCTACAAGATAGAGGGAGAATGCCATGAGAATTGAAGATTTGAAGAGCTGGACAATAGATCAGTTGAAAGAAGAAGTTGTTCGGTTATCTGAAGAATGTGAGAAGAAACAGCATATAATCCTGGACTATAAAGCTTTATCGGAGACACTTAACCAAAAGCTTCTTGAAAATGATAACTGGAAGCTTCCAACTGATGAAGTTGAAAATGTAAATACTGGTCATCCATCTATCGAATGGTATGAACAACGCCACCAGGATGATTGCATCACAATCAATCAGCTTTATACAACAATAGATGTTATAGTTGACCGATACGCTAATTTAAGGAAAAACAAAGGAATGTGCTGATATGGATGAAAAGGAAGAATTAAAGCATTTCTTTACATGTAATGGTGAAGTGATTGAAGAAATACCAGAGATTTCAATTTCGGATGGTAGTGTTATCGAAGGCGGTATTCTACACAGAAATGAGGACGGAACACTTTGTAGCATAGGCAAGCCGTTAAGTATTGAACTTGAATGTAAATTAAGTGATGAACTATTTTGGACACTATTTGCCCCAAATCGAATAAACAAGAACAATTTCCGTAAAATGCATGGCATTCCGAAACGGAGGAAAATTAATGGATCAAGAAAAAATAAGCATTGAAGAAGCCATGAAAATTGGTTTTAAGAAAATACCAAATAACTGCTTAAAAATGAATAAAAAGCCAAAATTTAGACAAATTGCTGGAAGAAAAGGGAAACGAAAATTTGATAATGTTTTTAAATCTGTTGTGCGGCTAATGATAAAAATGGCAGCCAAAAAGGGAAGACCAATAAAGCATAAAAGAAATAGAAAGGTAAATAAATGAGCATTAAGTCAGCATTAGAATCCGAAGGAATAGATTTTTCTGAATATATGAACCCACCCGAACCGTGGAATGGACAGGCATTATTGAGTAATATCAATGGAGTGAAATACGCCTGTTGCCCTTTTTGCCAAAAGAAAGCACTTCTGATTAGCCCAAACACGAAGATTCAGCACTTGAAGTTGAAATGCAAGGGTAGTAATTGCAAGAAAGAATTTGAGGTGAATGTATGATATGGAACGAAGAAATATCCTTTGATGGATTCCAAAATAAGATTGATGAGTGGTACAAGGATAAAGACTTTGAACTGTGCGACCCACCTGTCAGTGCTCAGTTTGCTTTAGACTTGATCTTCAAGACATTAGTAGATGATAGAGAAGATTATCCATATCTCACAACTATGTCAGAAATCACAGAACAGACAAATAGTATTATGCTTGATTTGATTCTTCGTAAATACAGTCGCAAATACAGAAAATACTTGAAATCAAAAAGAAAGATGGTGACCAAATGAACAAAATCAGAAAAATATTTTGGATAATTGCGAATTTCATAATATTCAAATGGGTAGCAGATTATTTGATAGCCACAATTCAAATGATGATTGAAAATAATTGGGGGTTTTCGACAGTACCATTATTGATCATGGCAGTATTCGCAGAGTGGAAAGTAATTGAAAATATTTTTACGGAATTAAAAAGATGATTTTATCAAGTGAGGATATGTATGACAAAACAAGAAGCCGTAGTAATTGAAACCTATACAGGAATTTGTATGCTTACAGGGGATGACCGAAAACTTGCATACGAATACGCAGAAAAACTTTTAGGTCATCCGATATATACACATGAATTTCCGAAGTATGCCAACGAGTTGAAAGAACTTAGTAAGCCAGATTTTATTGAAATTTGCAGAAAGTTAGGTGATTGAATGGTATGGTGCAAATTAAGGAACATTCCGTGTATACATCCAGAACCGGATGGATTAGAAAATTGTAGATATTGTGAAAAATATAGTTTTGAAAAATATTTAGAATACAAAAAAACAAAAAGAAAAGTCAAGAGAGCCAAAGAGCCAGACTAAATTCTAAAAAGAAAGGAGGTCTGGCTCTATTTTTATGGGAAAAATTACAGAAGGCTCGCTCGAATGGTATCGGGCAGTTCTAAATCAGATTATCAATAGTGACATGACAATCTATCAAAATCAAAAAGATTGCCTTGATTTGCTCTTAAATATGAATATTGACCTTCCTTTCAACAAGAACCAAGAAACACGGAAAATGGCTATGAAAGTAAGTCAATACTCACATAACATAGCAGAGAAGTGTGCTGCATTAACTGGAAGTGGTAATTTTGACGATATCTACTGGCAGTATTTATTATTGGAAGCACCACATTTATTTGAAAGTTACTTGCTTTATATGGAAAAAAATAGACCGGACAGCAAGAAATTTTATATTCCACGAAAAAAAACACTACATGTAGTAGCCAAAGACCTACAAGATTTGGAAGAAAGAAAGATAGAGTTTTACGGCTTATCACTTCCGAGCCGTGTTGGAAAATCTACTATGTGTATTTTCTTTATGTCATGGATAATGGGAAAAAGACCGAATAGCCATAGTGCCATGGGTGGTCATTCTGGAAAACTGGCAAAAGGATTTTACGGAGAACTTCTTAGCCTCATTAATACACAGGAATACAACTACAGTGAAATTTTTCCGCAATCGAAACTTCAAAAACAGAGTGCTGATGATTTTGAAATAAACCTGGACAAACCAGACCGATTTGCAACAATGACTTGCCGTGGTATTGAAGGTACTTGGACAGGTGCCGTTGACATTTCTTCCGATGGTTATTTGTACGTGGATGACCTTGTAAGAGATAGGCAACATTCATTAAGCCCTACCCGATTGGAAAATACATATCAAGAATATCTGAACAAGATGGTTGACCGTAAGATTGATGGCGCAAGGGAGCTTATGGTTGGAACTAGATGGAATTTATATGACCCTCTCGGAAAAATCGAGAAGCTAAATCACGATAATCCAATGTATCGGTTTAGAAAAATTCCAGCTTTGAATGATGAAGGTAAATCGAATTTCGATTATGATTATGGCGTTGGATTTTCAACAAAATATTATGTCGATATGAAAGCTAGGTTAGACGCTAACGAATGGGAAGCTAAATATCAGCAAAAGCCCTTCTTGCGTGAAGGAATTGTGTTTGCAGCTGACGAATTGAGATATTATAACGGAGTTCTCCCAGAAGGTGGATTTGTTAAAAATGTTTCTGCTTGCGATGTTGCGTGGGGTGGTGGCGATAGCTTATCAATGCCAGTGGGTGCAGAATACGAAAATGGAGATGTGTATATATATGATTGGATTTTTAGCACAGCACCAAAAGAAGGAACGTTGCCATTAGTTGTTGGAAGAATCATGGGTAATAATATTCAATCCATCAATTTTGAAGCAAATAATGGTGGCGATATGTATGCCTATTATGTAAATGAACGGTTGAAAGAACATAAATACGCTTGCAGCACGACCAGTACAAAAGCACCTTCAAAACAAGCAAAAAAAGAAAAAATAAATCAGTATTCCGGGGATGTTAAGCAAAATTTTATATTTTTGGCTCCGAAATATCAAAATAAACAGTATCAAAAGGCTATGGATGAATTAACTACATTCGTCTATATTGGTGATAATGAACATGATGACGCTGCCGATGGAGTTACGCAGCTTGCAATAACGCTTGCCGGCAAAAGATTTGCAGAAGTAAAAGCAACCAAAAATTTTATGTGGGGAAGGAGATAGAGTATGATGACTACAGCTCAATATTTACGACAAATTGAAAATTATGATAACAGAATCAAAAACAAGCTTATCGAAGAAGAACAGCTCAGTTCTCTTTCCACAAGTGTATCTGCAATTCCAGTTGGGGAAAAGGTGCAAACTTCTGTAAAACGTGATCCGATGGGAGACATGATTGCGAAGATATTTGATCTGCGAGAAGAGATTTCAGAAATGATATCTGAATTTTTACAAAAAAGACAAGAAATAGTCCGAACTATAGAACAGGTTGAAGACCCATTACTATATGACATATTATTTAAGCACTATGTTGAGTACAAATCTTTGGTTCGCATTGCAGATGAGATGGGTTATTCAGAGATTCACATTAAAAAAAAGCATTTAAAAGCCATAGCAGAAATAAAAAAGATAAAAGGTTTCGAAAGATGATACCGAAGTATACTGAAAGATACTTTTAATATGTGTAGAATATAAAGTAGAGCATTGGATTAAAACATCCAGTGCTTTTTATTTTGTAGAAAGGATGGTTCGGCTTTGAGAAATACAATGAATTTTGTAGATTTATGCCGAGGTGATTTCGGGCGAAAAGTAGCCTACACAGGCGTTGACCGAATCACTCCGCAAAATGTAGTAAAAGTAGTATCAGATACAATTGGCATACATAATAGAAATCGAACATTGATTGATTACTTGTATCGGTACATGAAAGGCGATCAGCCGATATTATACCGAAACAAAATAGTCCGTCCAGAAGTCAATAACAGAGTGGTTGAAAATCACGCATTTGAAACTGTAAAATTTAAAGCTGGACAGATTTGCGGGGAACCAATCCAATATGTATGTAAAAAGAAAAATGCAGACAAAAAAATAAATGAGCAAGTTGATTTGCTGAATGATTATCTGGATGAAGCCAATGCAGATGCAAGAAACATCCAGAGAGCAATATACCAAAGTGCAACAGGAACTTCTTATAAGGCTATTCTGAAAGAAGAGGACTGGACAGAAAACGGAGATTTACCGCCGTTTAGAATCTTTATTCCGTATCCTGGTGATTGTTACATTGTATATTCGCAGAGGAACGGAAAACCAATGCTGTCCGTTCAGATTTTGAAGGATGAAGATGAGCAACAATACTACTTATGCTATTCAAAGAACCAGTTTTTCAAAATCACGAATGGAAAAGTAACCGAATATGGCATCAACGGTTTTGGTGGGATTCCTATTGTTGAATGCCCGAATAATCATGACAGGCTTTCGGACGTTGAAATTGCAATCACATTATTTGATGCAATCAACAAATACCAGTCTGATAGATTAAATGGCGTTGAACAGTTTGTGCAATCCTTTATGAAGTTCAAGAACTGCGAGGTAGATAAAAACGAGTTTTTGGAAATGGTAAAACTTGGCGCCATCTCTGTTAAAGATACTGGAAATGGCTGTCAGTCGGATGTTGAACTGATGACCGCTGAATTGAATCAATCAGAGAGCCAGGTTGCAAAGGATGATATCTACAATAACATGCTGATTGTGGAAGCAATGCCAAACCGCCAAAGCAATAGCGGAGGGGATACAGGAAATGCTGTATACCTTCGTAATGGATGGGACTTCGCAGAAAGAGATGCAAAATTGGTAGAAGCATTCACCAAGGAAGCTGAAAAGGAATCTGCTAGAATCATTCTGAATATTATCCGTGGTACATCAAATGATGTTAATATCTCAACCAGAGATTTTGATGTAAAGATAACCAGAAACCCAACAGACAATATGCTTGTAAAAGCACAAGCACTTGATTATCTGTTCAAAAATAAAATTCATCCGCTTATTGCACTGATTACTTGTGGGCTATTTAGTGATCCGCAGAAAGTCTACGAAATGAGTTTACCGTATCTGGGAACTATTTACCCGGAACTGGCAGACCCGGAAGCGGAAATGCAGAAAGCACAGCAATTACTTGACGGAAAGTTTCAAAATCCGTCCAAAACAGAACCAATGGCAAATTCTCCATCTAACGAAGAATGAACCAAATTTCGATTATTTAAGGAGTTTTAGAGAAATCTAAGGCTTCTTTTTTAATACACAAAATCAAATAAATTGCAACAGCCCGTGAGCGTAAATCGGGTACAGACCATGTGCGGAGCGAACCGTGTTGAAAAAGCGTATTGGACTGGAAGAAAGGAGATTTCAATGACAAGAGAACAGGCAAAACAGGCACTTATCGGTATGGGAGTTGCAGAACCTTCCGAGGAACAGGTTTCTAAGCTTCTTGATTCTATTTCTGCTGAAACTAAGAAAGAGAAAGACAAAAATGTTTCTCTGAAGGAAAAAGCTGAAAAAGCAGATTCCCTGGAAAAAGAGTTGGAAGAGTTGAAAAAGCAGAATATGACCGAAGCAGAACGGCTAGAAGCTGAACGCAAGAAAGAAAAGGAAGCAGTGGATAAGGAGTTAGCTGATTTGAAAGCTGCGCTTGCAGAATCCAACAAAAAAGCCCTTACCAGTGAAATTACTTCTATGTTCGCAAATGCAGGACTTTCAACCGAAACATACGCGAGTGCTATTAAAGCATACGCATCTGCACCGTATGAGAAACCAGAAGATGCAATGAAAGAAGTCGAAACTTTTGTTAAGGGAGTTTCCGAAGCAAATAAAACAGCACTTGATACCGCAAAAGCAGCTTGGGAGAAGGAAGCATTGGAAAACACTCCGAATCCGGGCGGTGGTAGCGGTGGGAAAGCTACAGTAAAAAGTGATGCTGCTGAATTTGCAAAAGCTTACTCAGCAAAAAAGAACCAGGAAACTAAATCAGTGGACGGTAACGCCCCTGTAAATATTTAAGTAAAGGAGATATAAATAATGGCTTTTATGAAAACAGAGCAGTATGAGTCCACTCCAAATATTCTTGAATCTGAGGTCGGACTTGTACTCAAAACCTACACAGCAGACCAGACAAATGCTGAAACAGTTGGAACTAAGAAAATTATCAAAGCAGGTTCCGTATATCCAACAAATGCGACAGGCGCAATCGGCATTGTATTTGAAGATGTTGATATGACAGATGATACCAAGAGACCAATTTCTGTGATTGTCTCAGGACGTGTTCTTGAAAAGAGACTTCCAGTAACAGTTGACACTACTGCAAAAACAGAGCTTGAAAAATCCGGAATTGTTTTTGTAGTCACAGAAGACCCAGTATTTTAAGGAGGTATGACAAATGCCATTTAATATTTTGGAATCAATTACCCAAGAAGAAAGACTTAATTTCTCTCAGAATTTCAGCGTTAAAAGACCAGGTATCCTCGATACCATTTTCCCAGATACAAAAACCCAGTATCTGAAAGCAGAGTATTACAGACTTATGGCTGGACAGAATCTCCCGGAAGTTGCATTCGTCCACGCTCTTGATAGCGAAGCAGAAATCGGCACAAGACCTGGATTTGAAAAAGTCCTGACTGAAAAACTCTTCATTAAGAGAAAAATCAATCAGTCCGAAAACTTACGGCAGGCAATTGAAAACGGTGTGCCGGATAATGAAGCACTGAAAAACTTTGTATTTGATGATGCAGCCAGACTGTTCGAGGGCGTTGTTACAAGAGCAAATGTTATGAAAGGACAGTTCCTTTCCACCGGCGCTGTAACAATCAAAGAGAACCATGTTGACATGGGAATTGACTATGGCGTTCCAGCAAGTGCAAAAGTAACGCTTACTGATTGGTCTAAGCCAGATGCAGATATCATGGGCGATATCCAGAAAATGGTAGCTGTAGCAGAAGGCAATGGCTATGTAGTAAACAAAGCTGTTACTTCTCTTAAAATGATTAACTACATGCGGAACAACACTGCAATGCAGACAGCTGTTCTGGGTGCTGCAAATAAAAGGCTTCTCACAAAGCAGGAGCTTGCCAATCTGCTTATGCAGGAATATGGAATCACAATTGATCGTTGTGATGAGAACTTTAATTTCAGAAAAGCAGATGGAACCCTGAAAACAGCCAGATACCTCAAAGAGGATGTATTTACTCTGTATGAAGCAGATGCTAACGGTTCTTTCGGTGTTGGCCTCTGGGGTGTGACACCAGAAGAGCTTGAATACAGACAGTTTATACAGGAAGAGAACCGTTCTTTCGTAACTCTTTCCATGTGGGCTACACCAGACCCAGTTGCAGTATGGACAAAAGCATCCGGTATGTTCGTCCCTGTTGCACCAAAAGCAAACGGTGGTATCGTGATCGGTACCAAAGCGGGGGAATAACCGGGCATAGTCTCGATGAAAACAGCCAGTCACCATCTGTAGCAAGTGTGAATGATACATCAACACACAAGTATACAGAAAGCGAGTTGTCTAATATGACTGTATCTCAGTTAAGACAACTCGCAAGTGATAACGGCTATGCCCTGACAGCAACTAATAAGGCTGGAATAATATCAGAGATTTTATCTCAGCAAAGGTAGGTGATTAAATGGACGAACAGCTTATAGAGGACTTGACAAATTATCTTGAAGATGATGAAGAAACTGCGAGGATGATTCCTCTTTCAGCAAAGAGGGCTATTCGTTCATTTAAGAAGAAAAGGAATTATCCTTCCTCTTACAGTGATGAGAAAATAAATTCCGATATGGAGAAATGCTATGACTGCATATTTGATTTGGCTCTTTTCTTCCTAGTAAAGCAGGGAGCTGAGTTTCAAGGATCACATTCCGAATCCTCTGTGAATAGAAGTTGGGATTCCGAAACTGAAATTTATGTAAATCATGGTGTTTTTCCATTTATCGGATTCTAAGATGGTGTGTGCGTGATACGTCAATCCTCCCACGTATCGCAGGGGTGCTTCAAATTAGGTGGGTAGAAGCAATATTTAAAAAATGGGAGTGATGGAAAGGAATAGCGATGGGATGTGAACACGAGTGTATCAACGAACACCGCTTAAAAGAATTGGAAAGTGCCGTCCATGAGATGAAAGAAAAGCATTCCAAAAGGGATGGAGTTTTTTTTGAACGTATCAATGCGCTGGAACAGAAAATTGCTTTATACAACAACGATCTGGGACACATTAAGGATACAGTTGACGAAATGAACGACAATTTAAAATCACTCATGGAAAAACCAGGAAAGTTACAGGACAAAATAATTGCTTATATCATAACTGGCATAATTGGTATTGTTTTAGGCTTTGCCCTAAAAGGCATTTTCCCGGTGTAAATATTGATTCCACTACAGGGAGGACAGTGGAATGGATGATTATAAAGACTTTTCGGAAGATGAAAGAATCTTCTATTTGCGTGAAGCTGGATTTGATTCCAGAGAAAAAGAGTTATTCCGATTGCGCGTTTACGAAGAAAAAACACTTGCAGAAGCTTCAGAAATCATGGGCTACAGCACAAGAACCGTAGACCGCATAAACAGAAAATTAAAGAAGAAAATTATGAAAGTCGCCCCGATGTATTGTCGGGGCTTTTCTTTGTATTCATAGAAAATGGCGTATTTATGGCGTTATCATGGCGTGTTAATCAACCTCTTATTATTGTAAAATATAGTTATAAAAACAAGGGAGGTTTGAGATATGCAGTATGGTAATCCGTATTTTGCACAACCATTTCAACAAATACAACCGTATCAAGATAGATTAGCTCAATTGCAAAATAGCTATCAACAGGCAATGCCATACGGACAGACACAAATTCAGCAACCAATGCCGCAAGTACCACAAATCCCCATGTTACAAGGACAGATGGTCGATGGGATTGATACTGTAAAGGCAAAAGATGTAGATATGTCTGGAAACCCTGTCTATTATCCAAAAACTGACGGTACAGAAATATATAGAAAACAATTACAGGCAGATGGAAGAAGTAGAATTTTTGTTTATCGACTTATAAATCCGGAAGAACAACAGCAACCAAAGGCAGAAGAAAAACCGATTGACATAGAAGCTATGTTTAATCAGCTTCGGAACGATGTTTGTTCAGAAATTTCCGAAATAAAGAGTATGTTTCCGACACAAATGTCGGGAACACCGGAACCCAAGCAGAATGGAGGTAAACAGAGATGATGAATCCAATGCAACTTATGCAGATGATACGTGGTGGAGGGAATCCTCAACAAGCCATAATCAATATGATGAAACAGCAATCTGGAAATAATCCTGTAATTGACAATGCAATTAACATGATGGAAAAAGGTGATAATGCAGGAATTGAAAAACTTGCAAGAAATCTTTGTAAAGAAAGAAATATTAATCCAGACGATATACTGTCGCAGGTTAAGAACCAGTTTGGAATAAAATAAATTCGCTACAATAATTAAAAGAGCCGCGGTCTTTTGATTTTGTATAAATTACAAAAATCAATAAGGAGGTAATCGCTATGATGAATGGTGGATTATCAGCAAGCGATGTCGCTGTATTAAGCGGCTCTAATAACCGTGCAGATGAAGGCTATGGCTTTGGCGGTGGCTGGGCATGGTGGATTATAATATTGCTTATCTTTGGCTGGGGCGGTTTCGGCGGCTTTGGTGGCTGGGGTGGCAATGGTACAAATGGTTCCGGCTTCCAAGGATGGGCTACCCGTTCAGACATTAATGAGGAATTCGCCCTTAATGATATTCAGAATGGTATCAGAGGTATTCAGCAGGGTATCTGTGACAGCACATATTCTCTTAACAATACCATGCAGAGTGGCTTTAATGGTATGAATGTCGGAATGCTTCAAGGCTTCAACGGCGTTCAGCAGGCAATCAATGCTGATACTGTAGCCGGTATGCAGAATACCAACGCATTACAGTCTCAGTTAGCAAACTGTTGTTGCGAAACAAGAGAAGCCATCCAGGGTATCAACTACAACCTTGCTACCAACACTTGTGCTCTCCAGAACACAATGAACAACAACACCAGAGACCTTCTGGAAAATCAGAACAGCAACACAAGAGCAATCCTTGATTATCTTTGCCAGAAAGAGACAGCAGACCTCAGAGCAGAGAATCAGGCACTTAAACTGGCGGCTTCACAGTCCGACCAGAATGCGGTATTACAGGCGGCTATGAATGCAAATACAGCAGAAATTCTCAGACGCACTGCACCGCTTCCGGTTCCTGCATATCCGGCAAGCAACTTGTATGGATATTATGGAAGCTGTGGATGTGGGGGAAACAACGGTTGTTGCTGATTTTATCATTGAATTAAATTAAAAATTGAATATGTACCGTTATTATGATATAATAAAATTATCATAGGAGGAACGGTGCATGGTTAATCAAGATTTAATAGGTCAAAAATTTTGGAAACTTACAGTTGAATCTAGCGCAGGAACCAATAAGTGGAAACATAGGTTATGGGAATGCAAATGCGATTGTGGCAATATTGTGATCGTAGACACATCTAGACTAAGAAATGGTCACACAAAAAGTTGTGGATGTTTACACCCAAAAGCGGAAGATTTGGCAGGAAAGCGTTTCGGAAAATTGACCGTAGTAAAGAAAATAGGCAGGAAAAATCGTTCTAATTATTGGCAATGTCATTGCGACTGTGGCAATGATGTCAATTGCTATCAATACAATTTAATGAGGGGAACAAGTACATCTTGCGGATGTTTGCGAAGTTATTACTCAAAACAAAGTAGAAACTGTCATGGAGAATCAACCGGAATTTTATATAAAAAATGGTCTTCGATTAAAACAAGATGTACTAACCAAAATGACCCGCACTATAAAGACTATGGTGGACGTGGAATTAAATTGTGTGATGAGTGGCAAGAATATTGGCCGTTTAGAGAATGGGCTTATGCGAATGGATATCAAGAAGACTTAACCATTGAGAGAAAAGACGTAAATGGAAATTATTGTCCCGAAAATTGTTGCTGGATTACTGGGTTTGAACAAGCCAGCAACAAAAGAAGAAGCGTATTTTTAGAGTACGGTGGGAAAAAGCAAACAATTTCTCAGTGGAGTAGAGAACTTGGAATAGGAAAAGAAACCATTGCGTATAGGGTACATGCCGGATGGAGTGCGGAAGAGTGCTTATTTGGTAAAAAGAACAGAACTGGAAATTCTAGCCCTAGAATGAATATCCCTGACTATTTATCTTAAAAGTAACAAAAGTTGTTGAACTCACCCTTAGAGGTTGACTAATTCTAAGAGGTGGGTTGCGGCTCACCTCTTATTGATTGAGAGGTAAAAAATATGGCATGTAAGAATGTTTGTAAGCTTTGCAATCACCTTGTGCTGTCTACTGCAATTGCATTCACAGGTGGAAATCTTGTGGTTACTATCCCGGAAGGAAGCTACAATAATGGAGAAAAATACTGCATTGTTTTAGCACAGTCCATTCCAAATACAACCACAATTACCGCCCCAGTAATGATTCAGATAGGAACAGGAACAACTTTATATCCATTGGAGAATCGTTGTTGCGCACAGGTAACAGCATGTGGCGTCAGAACCAGAACAAAATATGCAACCAGAGTTGTAACAAGTGCTACTGGTGGAGTGTTCAAAATGTTAGGAAACCCGGCATGTAGCCCGAATAACAATCTGACTGCAATCAATGGTACAGCCCCAACGACAGAAGCACCTGTTACGCAGGCTGTTAGAAAGGGGGCACTGTAATGCATAAAGTTGCAATGGAAATGGGAAAATGGGCTATGGAAAAAGCCAAAACACATGGATTTGATAATCTCAGTGCTCAAGATTGGGACGATCTGAAAGACTGCATGGAATCCGTAAAGTGCGCGATTTGTGCAGATAAAGATTACAGAATCGTAGAAGCTATGGACGAATGCGAACAGGAAGAAAAGTATCTTGGACACATGGGCTATGACCGTTACCGCTATTCAAATGGGCGTTTCGCTCCAAAAGGTAGGGGAACCAGAAAAGGCTATAGACCGTATCTGTATATGCAAGATGATGACTGGATGGATGAGTATTTAAACAATCCAGAATTTGAGCGCAATATGTACCGCATGGGATATCATCCAGACCGTAGTGATATGGAAATGGATGACATGAATCGGAAGAAGTCCAGATATGGCGAATCCTATGATAGATACGATGAGAATCGTAGGCACTATCATGATTCCAAGGATTCTGAATCCAAGAGAAAAATGGATGCTTCCATGAAAGAATACACATCTGACATTATCCGTAATCTCACGGAAATGTGGTCTGATGCAGATTCAACGCTCAGACAGCAGATGAAAACTGACCTGAGCCGTTTGGTTCAGCAAATGACATGATTACAATATTGATTAAGCCCTTGTTGCAGTAGTGCGGCAGGGGCTTTTTAGTTGAGAAAAGGATGGTGATAAGCCATGCTAAGACAATTTTACATGAACGGGGACTTATGGAGAGTGCGCTTTGTTTCTCCCAATGATAATGTTTTGATTGACCGTACAGGGAAACGCACACTTGCCGTATCTGATTATTCCACAATGATAATTTCAATTGCAAATAATCTGCATGGAGAGCTTCTGAACCGTGTGTTTGTCCATGAGTTAGGGCATTGCGTGATGTTCAGCTACGGTCTATTAACAGATCTTCACCGTATGATTAAGAAACGATATTGGGTGGATGCAGAGGAATTTGTATGCAATATTCTGGCAGACTACAGCCATTTCGTGATTGGCACAGCCAGAGATATTTTGGGAAACAAATTTACATACGTTTCGCCTGTTGGAGCAGAAAGGATGATTGCATGAGAGTATTAAGATTTATTGTAAATAATCAAAGAATTTATCCAGATCCCAAGTGTGATTTCTCTGGACTGGTAAAGGGCACGACTGGATATCTTAAAGCATTGTTTATCTTTTCACCAGAGTGGAACGGATGTAAAACAGCTGCTTCATTTTGGAGAATGGAAAAAGAATACCCAGTAATACTGAAAAACAATCAATGTGAAATTCCAACGGAAGCCCTTACTTGGGATTATTTTTCTGTATCTGTCACTGGCGTAAAAGATAACGGAAAATACATTATAACCACTGGTAAAACTAAAGTATCACAGAGGGGGTAGAACATGGCAACAGCACTTGATTTACTTATGAGCGCAAAAGAAGATGTTAATTTGCTTTCTGAAGAATCCGATATATGCACAATTGACGATAAGACAAGGGCTATTTTCGTGCCCTCTACAATCGTAGTTGGTGGGGTACAATCTGACAAGAATGCAGAACGTATTAAATTTTCATGTCCCAAAATTGTAGGAGATAATCTTGATTTATCCAAATTTTCAGTCAGAATTAACTTCGAAAACGTAAGCAGTGTGGATTTTAATGTTTCTATCAAAGACCAATACATTTGTGATGATGTAGCTGTAGATGGCGAAAATGTAACTTTTTCTTGGCTGATTGGAAGAAATGCAGCAAGGTATATGGGAACGGTACGTTTTATTGTTTGCGCTGTTAAAACGGATTCCGATTCAAATATTAGTGTTGAATGGAATACCGCAATAGCGGAAGTACCAGTGCTAGAGGGTATCGAGATTGATCAACCACAGATAGGACAAGAAGAAAAAGATGTTATAAATCAGCTTTTGGAGCTTACTAAAAACACATCTGCGGAAGCTATTCAAAATGTAAATTCCGCAAAAGAACAAGCTATTAAGAACATCCAGAGTGTATCACAGCCAGACACTACATTGACTATAGAAGGTGGGCTTGCAGAAGCAAAAGCAACTGGAGAAGCTATTGGTTCGCTAAAGGAAGATTTAGATAATGTTGAAGATGCTTTAGACCCAGCACCTTATCAAATTTTTGATGATTATTTGTATCATAATTATTATCTGGAAAAAAACGGACAGTACACACATGACAATAACTTTAATACTACAAAAGTGTACCCAGTACCAGCACATACGACAATTTTCTTTTCTGCAAATGTAAACAGCGATGATGAAAGAACGTTGAATAATATTGCTAGAGATTTAATTGTGTTCAGTGATAATAATAGAAAAACGATTATAGCCGCTTATGACTTCTACAATGCGTATACAAATGAAACAGATAAAACTGTATACATTCAAGCTAGTATATACGGTGAAACAAATCCGACTTATAAGGTTAAAAACCTAATGATTCAATATGGTACTCCAAAAATTTTGCCTTATAAAAAATATGGCGCTTTGAAATCATTAAAAATTGAAAAACTAGAAGAACACATTTCATACGATTATGATCTAATGGGCATCGGTGATAGTTTAATGGCAGGTACTGGCGGTGAAGGCGTATCTATAACAAAAGAATGTGCATCTATACTAGGGCTAGAGTCATATAGAGTATTTGGTTTTGGCGGTTCTTTGACAAAAGACATTGGTTTTACGTTCGGTGCTTTTAGTGGATACATTGAGCCAAATAAAGCAACCTTCAAAATTAAAAACGCAGACTTAACAGCCGATATTTGGATTGCTAACAATCAATTAAATGGAAAAACTGTTATTGTGGATGGTAAAGAATATATAGTAACACAAACAGCTAAAGACACATTTTCATTAAACGGATATACACCACAAAACATTTATGTTCCAATTCATACAAAAGAATCAGAATATACTAGCAACGTATACTTGATTTGGTGCGGTACAAATGATAGGGGTTATAAATGGGATTATCTTAAAACCATAGTTAAACGAATTCCGAACAAGAAATATGTTATTTTGGGATTGACTAAATACGGAACAGACACAACTGTAGCAAGCGAAGCGATAGGCATGAACACATTTGGTTCACATTTCTTTAACACTAGATTGCAAGTAATTAACAACGCTTTTAAGGTGCTAGGGATTGAGCCAACAGCGGAAGATGTTGAAAAAATAAACGGTGGTTTAATGCCGCCTAGTTTGCTATCAGATGAAACGCACTTTAATGCAAATGGGTATAAAGCTATTGGAATCCTATTAGCGAAGCACATTAAATCATTAAACTATTTTAATTAACTAAAGAGGGCTTTATTTAAGCAACCAAATTTAAGAAAGAGAGGAAATATGAGAGGATTAGTCCGTCAAAAGCAAAAGGTATATTGGTCACGAATTACTGAAAAAACAAAAGGATTAGACCGCATTAAAGTTTATGAGAAGCCAGTTCTGTTCTCTTTTTCTGTATCATCTACAGCCGGAACGCCGGAAGAAATTGCAGCCGGAATAGTGCCAGATTATGATAGGTACATTACAAGCTTTAATCGAAATTTTCATCCACAGGAAGCAGACATATTTTGGGTAGAAAGAATCCCACAAATAAGCGAGGATGGAAGCCTTATTTTGAATGAAAATGGAGAGCCCACAGTATTGCCAGACTACACACTAAAGAAGATTTTAGACACACAAAAAGGCAATATTGCCAGATATGGAATTTCCAAGAGAGGAAATGAAAATGGGTAAGACAATAAAATGCGACTTATCAACGAAATCTATTCAAAATGCCATCAAAAAATTAAAAGCTTACCAAAATGAACTACAGAGGAAAAATGAGATTTTTGTAAAACGATTGTCTGAAATCGGTTTGGATGTTATTCAAACGACCATGGAGTCAATCCCGGATGAAGAAAAAGGTTCTTACTATACAGAAATCATCAACGATCAAAACGGAAATATAGTCGGGGCTTCTGTTAGACTATCTGGTGAAAAAGTGTTGTTCATTGAATTTTCAGCAGGAATAACATACGGTACAAATGATTATCCTTTATCTAGTGGAAATTCTTACGGAATGGGAACATATCCTTCCAAAAAAGAAAAATCAGACTGGGACAATCCAAACGGCTGGTGGTACACAGATGAAAGTGGGCGGCCGCACCATTCATATGGAAATAGAGCGTACATGCCTATGTATCACGCAGAACAAGCCATTATTATTGCCGTTCGTAAAATTGCTAAAGAAGCGTTCTCTTCTTAAAGAAGATACCATAATATACTGAATGATACTAAACAATTATGTTATCATTACAGTGTTAAATTGTAGCATAAAATGCAATGCATTCACTATAAAGGTGAGTGCATTTTTTATTGTGAGGTGACGAATATGCCAGACACAATAGAAGCCCCTGTATTGGAAGTTTTTTCAAGGTGGGGAGCGGCTGTTTCTAAGATTACTGGCGCAGACAATTACTCCATGGATGGGAGCGAGACAAATGCTTCTGGCAAAAAAGCATATGCACAGCTTTATATGCTCGGAAATCCAATTACGAGAGGTGACCTTGAAGGAGATGAATGCGCAACAATGCCATCGTTTCAAGTAAATTGCTTCACATCTGGGAGCAAAGCATTAACCAGATTGTATGAATTGGACAAGATAAGTCACAAAACTATGGTGAGAATGGGATTCCGCCGTACATACGGCCCGGAGCCTATGTTTTTTGGCGACAGTGGAATCAAAAAGCTTGTAAGCCGATACAGCCGAATATATACAGGAACTTTATTAGATTAGGAGCAGAAATGCTTCTATTTTTTTATCTAAAAATATGAAAGGAGAATGCCGAATGAAAGCAGATAAATTACTTTGGCTGAAAGCAGCAGGAATTAGAGCTGTAAAAACAGTTGCTCAAACAGCGGTGGCAACTATCGGCACTGCAACTGTGATTGGCAGCGTTGATTGGAAAATGGTTTTATCCGCATCTTTGCTTTCTGGTTTTTTATCTTTGCTTACTTCTGTAGCAGGATTGCCGGAACTGAAAACAGACAAAGAAGAGTAGAAAGGCGGTGATCCGCTATCTCCCGGCACAGGGTTACGTGCATAAAACTTAAATTAAAGAAAGGAGCCTATTAAAATGGCAGATTTAACAACACTTGGCGTAACTTTTCATTACGGTGTTGAAACCGCTAAAGGAACGAAGCCAACTACATTCACATGGTTGAAAAGATGTAGTTCCATTGGTGGAATTTCCCTTGATACAGAGCAGATTGACGTATCAGCTCTTGAAGACTTCATTACACAGTACGCATCTGGTAGACAGGATACTGGTGGTACTTGGGACGTAACCTTCAATCTTAACGCCGATGTTATCACAGCATTAAAGAAGCTTATGACTGATGCTGCAACAGGAAAGTCAAAAGGATTTAGAGTTTGGTTTGAAGTTGTATTTCCAGACCTCGAAGATGCATTCTTTGTTATTGCAGACCCAGGGAAAAATATTCCATTGTCTGATATTGGACAGAATGAAGCAGCAACAATTCCGCTGTCTCTCATTATTCAAGAATACAAAGGTCTTGATACAAAAGTTGTTTCCGAAGAACTTACACAGGCTTTAGACATCGCAAAAGCAGTAGCAGATTCCACAGGCGCAATGGCACTTAGCTAACAAAATATATCGGGAGGATTACAAAATGGTAACTTTCAATGTACACGGAAAAGAATATAAGGTTGTATTTGGATACGGACTTCTTACAAAAACAGATGTGCTGGACAAGGTACAGGGAATTACAGACGGAAAAGAGAGAAGCCTTCAGAAGATGATTTCTCTTCTCCCGGAACTGCTTCTTGCCGGACTTCAAAAGAAGCACAAGGAAGAGTTTGGGTATGAAAGTGATTCTGAAAAAGAAGCTGCTCTTGATAAAGTCTGTGACCTTTTGGATGATTACGAAGATGAAGGAACCGAGGAAAATCCAAAAAGTGGATTTGATTTATACCAACTTCTTGACAAAGAATTGGAGAAAAATGGTTTTTTATCCGGTCTGCTGAATGCAGTAGCAGAAGCACAGGCAGTAGAGAAGAATGCAACGAAGCTTCCACAGGATCACAAAAAGAAAAATTAACTTTTCGAGAAGCTGTTTACCAAGAGATTCTTCCTTTATACCTCTCTATCGGTGTATCCAAAGAAGAATTTATGGATTCTACGCCAGCTGAATTAAAACCTTATCTCGAAGCTGAAAAGATACGCCAAAAGAGAAAAGATGCCGAACTCTGGCAAGCTGGCATTTATGAAACATCAGCCACATTCACAGCTGTTGCAAATGCTTTAATGGGAAAAAAATCCAAGGCAGAGTACTTGAAGAAACCTTTACTGGAATCAGCAGAGGAAGAAAAGCGTAAACAGGAAGGTATACTTTCCGAAGAAGAAAAGAAAAAACAGAGAAACGCACTTTTGGCAAGCTTGCAACTCATGCAGGCGAACTTTGAGCTTAACCATGAAAAGGGCAGGCAAGATGAATAACTTGTCTGCCCTTTATTTTTTTTGTAAAAAGGAGGGATAAATAAAATGGCTGACAATACCATTGATGCCCTTGATATACAAATTAGCAGTAGTACAGAAAAAGCAGTACGTGCGCTGACTAATCTTTCAAATAAACTCACAGAAGTTAATTCCGCATTAAGCGGAGTTAATACAAACGGATTACGTAGTTGTGTAAGGGAACTTGGAAAACTAAAAGAACTTGATATAGGGAAAATGACAAGCATTGCTGATGGAATTGGAAAATTCTCAAATTCCATAAAGACAATGGGTGGAGTAGATTATAAAGGTTCTGGTCTGAATGCAGTTATCAACTCAATCAACAGGCTTAGCCAGGTTGATGTTAGCGGATTTGATTCTGGGAAACTTGGAGAAATAATCCATCAATTAAGCAATTTGGCAGAGATTCCAGATATATCTTCCGGCGTTAATCGTTTTGTCAATTCAATGGCTAGATTAGCCAATTCCGGTGAATATATTGCGAATGTATCCGCTGAATTGCCTACATTGGGAAGTAGCTTGAAATTTATCACAGAAAGCTTTATTGGTGTTGATGGAATTTCAGATTCCGTAAATAGGTTTGTTCAGTCAATTGCACAATTGGCAAGCGCCGGCGGTAAAATTTCTCAATCTTCTGGACAGCTTGGAACACTAGCAAATGAAGTATTGTCATTCTTTAATGTAATGAAAACCGCACCAAAAATCAGCGAAAACACAGTAAGAATGACAGAAGCTTTGGCACAGTTAGCTAATGCAAGTGGAAAAATAAATAAAACCACAAATTCTCTTTCGAATTCATTTTCGAGATTATCAAATTCCACAAATGGACTTGGAAATGCTGGAAGAAGGTTATCCTCCATAATTGGAGCTGCAAGTTCTGCTTTAACTGGATTTGGAAATAATGCAAATGCAACTTCAAAAAAAGTTGGTTCATTAACTTCACAGTTTGCTGGATTATATGCGAAATTCTTCACAGTAACAAGGGGGATTAAAGCACTTTGGAATTCTGTAGAATCTGCGTCTGATTACGTAGAAACTTTGAATTATTTTAACTCTGCGTTCGATCAAGTTACTGACGGGTTAGATATCAGCAAGTGGCAGAATGCAGGAGTAAAATCCGCAGAGGAATATGTGGGCTCTTTTGAAAAACGTGCAAAAGAACTCACAAAAAAAATGACTGGATTTGAAGTATCAGATGCAGGTGATCTGACTAGAACAAAAGGCGCGAGCCTCGGACTTGATCCAAACCAAACGATGAACTATCAAGCTACTTATGCTCAGATGGCATCATCCATGGGGGCAACAGCAGATGCATCAACTAAGGTTTCACAAGCTTTAACAGAAATCGGAGCAGACCTTGCTTCTGTAAAGAACCTTGAGTTCAACGATGTATGGAATGATATGGCATCCGGAATAACCGGAATGAGCCGGGCTCTTGACAAGTACGGCATTAATATCCGTGTGGCAAATTTACAACAGGAACTTTATAATCTTGGAATTGACGCTACTGTATCAAGTTTAAGTCAATCGGACAAGGCTATTCTGAGAACTATAACAATCTTGAATAGTTCAAAGTATGCATGGGGTGACCTGGCTAATACGATAAATCAGCCGGCAAACCAACTTAGATTACTACAATCTAACTTTTCCGCACTTTCAAGGACAATAGGTTCATTATTCATTCCGATTATCTCAAAGGTTCTTCCATATATAAACGCCTTTGTTATTGCAATTCAGAGAGCTTTTTCGTGGGTTGGAAGACTTTTGGGTATCAAAATGTCCAATTATGTTGCTTCCACAGGAAGTGCCGCAGTTGATATGGGAAGTATTGCAGATAGTACAGAAGATGCAGCTTCCGGGCTTGACAAAACAAATGACAATGCGAAGAAATTACAAAAAACTCTTTCTGTGCTTTCATTTGATGAATTAAATCAATTAAATGATGCAAAAGTTAGCAATTCTTCCGGCTCTTCCGGAAGTGGAGGCGGTGCGAGTGCACACCTTCCAGAACTGGATGCTGCATTAGATAAAGCCCTGTCAGAGTATCAAGCTGCATGGGATAAAGCTTTTGAAGAAATGAATAATAAGGCAAATGATACCGCTGATCAGATTGTAGCTGTATTTAAAAAAATTCGTAAAGCGGCTAAACCAACAACTGCATCAATCAAGAAACTTTATGATGAAGGTCTTAGCAAGCTTGGAAACTTCTCTATTACAGCTCTGAAAGATTTGTGGAATAATTATCTGAAACCAATTGGATTATGGATGTTATCTGACAATTCCGGGCTTCCTCGATTCTTTAATATTACGAATGATTTACTAAATAAAATCAATTGGGGTAAACTGAATAGCTCGCTTTCCGGTTTCTTTACAATGCTTCAAAAGCCAACAAAATTTGTTTGGACTGGTCTCATGGATTTCTATGAGAAATTCTTAGTGCCGGTAGGTACATGGACAATGAATAGTGCAATCCCGGAACTTGTTGACGCATTAACAAATTTCGGAAACAACATTCACTGGGACGAACTTAATTCGGCATTGAAAAACTTCTGGGATGCACTTGCGCCATTTGCACAAAATGTTGGACAGGGAATTGTTGACTTCTTCAAAGATTTGCTCGATGTTGGAGAAAATTTCATCAATACAACGCTTCCTGTAGGCTTGAACTCAATTGCCGATGCAATAAAGAATATCAGCCCGGAAACTGCACAGGCAATTGGAAAAGGACTTGGACAAATCTCCATTGCAATCCTTGGATTCAAAGGATTAACCTTTATTGGTGGAATCATCGGAAAAGACAGCCCATTAGGAAAAGGACTTGCTTTATTGGCAAAACATCCTTATGCAGCAATGGCACTTGGCATCGGTGGAATCGTACTTGCACTTGATAATTTCGGAGTTATTGATGTTGACTGGGAGTGGATTTGGAGTAGCATTGACCGTGTAAAAACCTCAATACAGAATTTTATTGATAAGGTTGATTGGAATGCTATTGGAACTGCTCTTGGAAATTTATGGTCTGCATTCCAACCATTCGCAGAGGGATTTGCAGATGCGTTGATTACCGGACTTGAAGGAATAATTAATATCGGAGCGGACTTAATTAATGGTATTGCAAATGCTATTAATTGGCTGGCTGAAAAATTAAGTGGAGTTGATCCAGAATTTATAAAACAAGTTGGTGCTGCATTCGGAACATTGTTTGCAATCAAAATAGCCAAGGATATTGCCACCAAAATCTTTTCCTTTGCAAGTGGAATCGGTTCATTAGCTTCAAAACTTTTAAATTTCCCACTTGATACCGCATCTTCTCTTCCTACTATCATCGGTGATATTGGTGGAGCAGCGGAAACGGCGGCTACAGGTGGATTATCTTCATTTTCTTCAACGCTTGGTACTATATTTGGAACCGCTGGGATTGTATTTGTCGCAACGGCATTATCCGTTAAACTCGCAAGAGGAATTGCAAGTATTACAGAAGCTGCGCAAGGTGGAAATGGAATTCTATCACAAACAGGTGGTTATCTCCATGATTATACAGGCGAGATGGAAAGTGCTCATAAGATAACGCAAGATCAAGCAGAAGAGCTTTGGAAGTTAATTGAAGCAGATGAAAGTGCCGGAAAATCAAATTCTGAAATGTACGATAGTTTCATTCAGAAACTTGGAGAATTTGGCGTATCAACCGAAGATGCAAGAAAAATTCTCGAAAAATACGGCGCACAGGCGGGTGTATCAACTGGATTTTTGGAAGATATGACTGATAAAGCTGTAGCCCTTGGAGATGGTGTATCTGAATCAGCTGGAAAATTTGACACAACCAAAATCAGTATATCTGATTTGAAAGACGAACTTTATCTTTTAAGTCTTAGCTCTGATCAATTTAGTGGAGACTACTTAACTGCTAAAGATGCTCTTGATAGTGCAATATCTGGAAGAACATATGCTAATACAGAAGAAGCGCTAGACGCAGTTTATACGTCATTAAAAAATGCTGGCGTTCCGTTAGATGAATTAGATGAAAAACTCAGAAAAGATTTTCCAGATGCAGTTGTCACAATGGAAACAAGTGCAAAGAATTCTTTCGATGGAATGAATACATCTGTGAAAACAGCAGTTGGAGGTATTACTACCGCTGTTGCAAATGCTTCTAGCTCCGTATCATCCAAGACAAAAACCGGCTTTGGTCTCGCTAATACTGCCGTAAGCACGGCAATGGCTGGAATGAAAAAAAGCACAGAAAGCACAATGCCTTCTATTTGGTCGAAGATAAAGAACACGAATGATGATGTTGAAACCAACTCTAAAACCAACTGGGAAAATTCCGCAAGTGCTGTATCGACAGCTCTCGGAACCATGGACACCGATACAAAAGATGTAATGGGTAAAGTTATGACAACCATCCAAAGCTATTGGTCTTCCGTTCTTATCAATACAAACCAGATTTGGGAAAAGGCTTCTGGTAAAGTTGACACGGAAACTGGAAAAATGAAAACCTACACAGAATCTAATTTGTCTGGGATTTCGGATAAAATTAAAAGGCTATTTAATGTTAATCTTACATCAATTGGTCGGGAAACTGCTCAATCATTCGCTGACGGCATGAAACAAGTGCATTTACCAACTCTGACTTATTATATTTCAGAGTGGAGAAAACATGATCTTGGCGGTGGAAGAACCAGTTCTACACCAGTTTACAAGCCTAATTGGTACGCAAAAGGTGGTCTTTTCAATGGTGCACAGGTAATTGGTATCGGTGAAGCCGGTTCCGAAGCCGTTCTTCCACTGGAAAATCCACGAACCATGAAGAAGATTGCAGACAGCATTGTTTCCAGTTCGGACGGAAGCATGGGACTTACAAAAGAGGAAATGGCAAAAGCAGTAGCCCAGGGAGTTGCAATGGCAATGAGTATGAACAGCGGAAACAAGAATCCGCAGTACATTATGAACAGCATTATCCTGGACGGAAACGAGATTGCAAAAGCAGTAACCAAAGCCCAGAATGATACGGATAGCCGTTTCAATCCATCCCCGGCATATTGATTTTTGACTGATTGTGTGGTATAATTTTCTCAATGAAGAAGTACACACGGTCTTGAATTTTTGAGCCGCTAAGAAGAAACTAATATTTCTCAATCGTGAGGAATTTTTATCTTACTTGGCGGCTCTTTTTATTTTATCCATCAATATAAGGAGGAATGGAGAATGGAAAATGAAGTTTTGATAACAAGTGAACAGACACCTATTGAGATTGCACTTGGGATTGACGAAGAAGGCATGACTACTGCAAGAAAACTATATTCATTTTTAGGACTTGCACAGGGACAATTTTCAAGATGGGCGAAAACAAATATTATCGACAATTCATTTGCGGTAGAAAATGAAGACTATTGGGGGTTCGACATTTATGTCGAGGGTAATAAAACTGTTGATTATAAGATAACTGCCCATTTCGCCAAAAAACTTTCAATGCTATCAAAATCTGAAAGAGGAGAACAAGCAAGAAACTATTTTATTGGTTGCGAACAATCCTTAAAAATTGCTTTTAAAAAGCAGCGTGCAGCAGAACTTGAACGAGCTAAAGGAATAGCAGTAAGACAGGCATTGACAAAGGCAATCCAGCAATCTTCTGAAAATGAAAGAATGCACGGACATGCCTATTCTACATATACGGACGTTATTTACAAGTCCATATTTGGTAAAAACGCCAAGCAACTAAGAGAGGAATTCGGAATCACAAAAAAAGAAAGTATGAGAGATTATTTTTCAGAAGAAGATTTGGTGAAAATCCAGAATGCAGAAATGCTTGTGAGCGCATTAGTCGGATATGGCTGGGGATATAACGAAATAAAAGAATTTATTCTGAATAAAGGAATTAATAAAATTGCGGCATAATTTTGAATTTTTAGACAGCCCGCATTTAAAATGAGGTCCGGAAAGGTTCGATTTAAAATGGAACATTTTTCACAGGGAGGAATATCATGTCATATAAAAATTACATCTTAATCCAAAAGCATTTATTCCGCAGTGAATACATTTTTGCAGATACAGAAGAGTATCTGGCAGACCAACTTTTTAAGAATGAGAAAATCAGAGTGAATTTCGGAAAAGAATATGGACACACAGAAGAGAAGTATCTTCTTGTTTCCTGTAAAATCTGGAACAAAGATCAAGGCAAATTTTTTAAAGCCATGGAAAAGCTGAGAAATAAAATGCCACTGGTCGGGAATACCGACTATGAGGAATTTTGCAAAGAAACATTCAAAATGTTTGATTAATTAATTCGGTAAAACCAGTGGGCTAGGTTGGCCGCCGAAAAGCGTAAACCTTGATACGCCTGTCCACTGTTTTTATAAATCAAGGATTCTGGCACAATACGGAGAGTGCCTACGACCAACAAGGAGGTTATCTAATATGAAAGGTAAATTATCAGATCTTTTTTTATCCAGCAAAGAAAGCGTTATCATCAAACCAGATTTAGCAGTAAAATTAGGGCTAAATGAAGCCATTGTTTTACGCCAAATTTATTACTGGCTTGAAATAAATGAAAAATTGCAAAGAAATTATTATGATGGAAGATATTGGACTTTTAACACGATGGAAGAATGGCAAAAGAATAATTTCCCATGGTGGTCTACAAAAACTATAGAAAGAGCTTTTAAAAGTTTAATTTCTTCCGGAATTGTTATCACTGGAAATTATAATAAAGACCAAAGAGACCGTACAAAATGGTATTCCATCAATGAAGATGTTCTTGAAAATATATTAAATGGTATAGTAAAGGAGAACCCAAAGACAAATAGCCAATGTGCATCTGGACAGAATGACGAAAGGCATAGACAAAATGACGAAATGCACAAAGACAGTTCGGGGGAAGCATTACCAGAGAATACTTTCAAAGATTATCATTCAGAAACTACTATACCAGATACTACATCTCCTACGGAGTTAAAAGAAGAAAAGAAAAATGCATACCACTCTAACGAGTGGTTCAATTCTCAACATATCAAAAATATGTTGACTGAGGATAACATCCAGTATATTCCAATAGACCGTAAATCTTTTAACTGGTCTGCATTCAAGAACCAGGTTTCAGTACGGCTTGAAGAATTGGGATATACGACAAGCCCATATACAACCAACCGCTTCCTGGTAGTATCGAAGTATTTCTTCAAGAGGTACGAAGAACGAACCAGAAAACCACACACAAAAATCAATCAAGACGCTTTGGATAATATCCTGGACAAGTTTGGATTCGGGCCAAATCCAGATTACTTCCAGAATGTTGAGATTGAAACATACATGAAAGTGATTGATGAATACTTTGGAACTTCATTTAGTGAGTACACGGATCACCATTATTCGCATTTCATGTCTGGTTATGTGCGGAAAATATTGTTGATGAAAATTGAGAACAGGGAGGACATACTATGATATTTTGGCTATCAATAATCATTTTTGCGGTCGGCGTTGTTATTCTGATTGCAAATAGAATAGGCGAATCTTTAAGCTACGAATATGAGTATTCAAGTGTGAGTGGATTTATATTGTCTTTTGGCGTGGTAATTTCTTTTATCGGTGTAGTATGGTTCCTGGTAGCTGGATTGATTTTACTACTTACTCAAACCAATATTACCGCCACCAGACAGGCAAATGCCGAGAAATACAAAGCATTGAATTACAAACTGGAAAGTGAAGCTTGCCGAGATCAATTCGGACTTCTCAACAAAGAAATTATTGACGAGGTACAGAGATGGAATGTAAAAGTAACTTACTACAAAGCAATGGAGGATAACTTCTGGATTGGAATTTATTATCCAGATGTGTACGGTGATCTGGGAACGATTGATTATGAGACATATGAGGGTAATTAATTGACATGATAAAATAATAAAATCCGTTTCAAAAACATCTCACACGATAAAATATAGGTACAAGCCAAGAAAATTGATTTTTGAGCAAAGAAATTAATTAATTGTGGAGAAAGGAAACAAAGAAAATGAACAGACCATTATTTGAACCAGGAGATATCGTGCAGCACTTTAAGAGAGAAACCATCGAGAATCCGCATGATAATGAATACCTGTATGAGATTGTTGGTTTTGCTAGGCATACGGAAACAGGAGAAGACCTAGTGATATACAAAGCCCTGTATGGCAGTAAGCAATTATACGCCAGACCGAAAAATATGTTTTACAGTGAGGTAGATCGTGAAAAATATCCAAATGTGAAACAGAAATATAGGCTCGAGAAATATCATGGAGTGGTGTACGTGTAATGGATTTCAAGCAGACTTACTTTTCCATCTGGCAAGATATATGGAACCTCCACAAGAAGTATGCCTTTATATCAAAGGACGATATTCCGCAGTGGGAAAATCTCACCATGGAAGCAAAGCAGATTCACGATAAATACGCTGATTCTTTCGGTGCGAAATTTGCCGAAGCTCTTTTGTTTGCCGTAACTGCGGAAATTGATAGAAAAGCGAAATAGGACTTCCAGAATACGTCCCAAGGTGGTACAATATGGGTATCAATTATTGGGAGGTAGTACGTATGAAGAAAATGAAAAGAGTTATTGTTGTGGCAACTGCAATAATATGTGAGTGTTTTTCACCTATCGCAGTAAAAGCAAGTATTGATGATGTAAATACATTTTTGCAACAGTATGAAAATGATGATAATGCATTTTATACAGAAGAATACAGCGGAAAAGATTCAGAAGGGACGGAATATAAAACACTTATTGTCAGAACTGATTTATTTAAAGTAAATGTCAGCTTTATGGATATGGATGAAATTTTTGCGAATATGTCCTCACAGGAATGGTTTGACTATACCACTATTTGTAGCATAGGTATTAGTTCAAATGTTGGTTCTTTATTGTCAACTAATGTCTATGATACAAAAAGTGGAACGAAAATAAATAGCTTAAGCGATCATCCTTTATCAATGAGATTTCCTTGGATAATAAAAACCGAAAACGAACTTTCTGATGAAGAACGTACTTTCCTTATGAGGATAACGCAAGAAATATTACAAAGCGAGTTGGATAAATCCATTTCATTGAATATCGGAACTGAAAATGAGAGTAAATGCGCATTCAAAGCTTGCAATGGCTTAGCAGAAGTCAGCGGAGAATACGAATTGAATAACGTATCATATAAATTTATAACTCAGTTTACTTACGAAACAGAAGATAACCAGAATGGAACATACGAAGAGTTATATACAGGTGCAAATGATATAGATATATTTGGAACAAAAGTAATGTTTGAACATAGAACATACGATAAGTAGAAAAAATCGGCTAGGGATTTCTCCCTAGCCTTTTATCTTAATTCATCCAGCTATATGTATACGAATCATTTACATATACTTCAAATTTATCTGGTATGATATCCTCGAAATTCCTATCAAATGGAAAATCAAATTCGAGATAAGCTGTCGATCCTGGATTTTTTACATCAGCATTACGATCATCATACCCCACTATCCTACCATTTTTATAAAATACAATTGCAATAGTGGTAAAAGCATTTCTCCGTCCATTGTTATCTACTTTTACAACTACATTTCTATTTCCAAAATTGGCTGAATAATGAATTCCCGAGTTATTTGTTATAATATTTGAAGCTCTTTCAATTCTCAAATTTATCTTAAAAGAATCCCAGGTCTTGTCGTGATTCCAGCCTTGAAGTGCACATTTTGAATGTGCCGCAAATGCATAATTATAATCTTTTTCTATTCCAACCATTGTTCCATTCAGATAATAAACAAACTCTACTGTCAGATCAACGGCATAATCATAATGGTTTTCCAGAATTGCCACAGCTCCATACGGCGTAGATTCTGCATGATAACTAACAACATTCTTTTTACCACTGCTGTTAGCATTTGGATTTCCACCAAAACCGCCATTGCCATTAGAAGCCTTTTTCACAGTAACTTTACAGGTATATTTCTTTTTACCAATCTTTGCAGTAATTGTAGCAGAGCCTTTCTTTTTCGCCTTTACACGTCCTTTAGAAGATACCGTTGCAACAGATTTCTTACTGCTTGTCCATTTTACTTTTCCTTTTGTTCCAGTCACTTTTAATTGCAATGTTTGACCGACTTTCAAAGTGACTTTTTTCTTGTTAATTTTACCGGCCGCCGATACTGGAACTGCCATACAGACAATCAGTAACATAATGGTAAAAATTGCCAGTAACTTTTTGGATTTTTTCATATGCGTTTTCCTCCCTAAATCAGTATGATATTTGTATTTTACCACTCCAAAACGGATAGTGGAATAGGAAATTTGAAAAAAAATAACGATTCATCAAAATGACGAATCGTCAGTAAAAAACTGTCGTGAATTTCAAGACGGTTAATAGCTGTTCCACAAATTTATGGAGCTGTTTTTCGCAATGAGAAGCGAACGGACAAATTGACCTTTCGTTACTATGGCAAACTGTTTATTCATACAAGGTGCACAAATTTGAGCAGCTTATATGGGTTTTAGCCATACATGGCGAAAAGGCGTAGAAATTTCGACACCTTTTATTTTTAATAGGGGTGCTTCTAATTTGATGCACCCTACTTCTATGATTGATATTTTGAACTATCATCAATTTGATGACGGTTAGCATTTCGGACAATTTGTCCTAGGTTCGCCACAATGACTAGTGACTCCGCATTCATGCGGAAAAGTGGATGCTTCAATCACCAAAGTCAATTTTACTTCGGCTAACTGCGACTCTTCCTAAAAGACGAGACGCACACTGTCGAAAATTCGACAGTGAATAAGCCGCCGAAATTTCGGCTCCATTATTTTGTGGAAGCCAATTCTACTAAAATTTTAGCGAAAAGGTGTTCGTCATAATGACGAGAACCTTGATTGATACGTTTTCTAAAATAATAGAAAATGCTCTTGACTTTTGTACGCCCATAAATTATAATGAATTATGCAAGGACAAAATAAGGAGGTGAACAAAATGTCCCCAAGAACAGGTAGACCACCTGTAAATGGTGAATCAAGAAAGGAAAAGCTCAATATTCGTCTTACAAAAGAAGAAAAAGGACGCATAGACAAATGTGCAGAAGAACTTGGAATTTCAAGAACGGACACCATTATGAAAGGAATCGGTCTAATAGAAGATGAAATAGGCGAAAAATAAGGAACTGGCTCCCTAGGAAAGAAACAGTCCCTTATACAACACCCCCTACAGGGGATATGCAAATTATAACACTGTATATCCCCTGTTTGCAAATAGATTTTTTAACAACAGGAGGATTTTCTATATGAACGAAATCACAATTAACACAGCAAACCGGACACCTATTGAAATCGCACTTGGCATTGATGAAGAGGGAATGACTACTGCAAGAAAGTTATATGCCTTTTTAGAATTGGATTCTAGCAATTATTCAAGATGGTGCAAGAGCAACATTACAGGAAATGAATTTGCAGAGGAAAACGTTGATTATTGGGCATTCGTCATTAATGACGAATGGGGAGGGCAGGCTACTAAGGACTACAAAATTACTGCTCATTTTGCAAAGAAGTTATCGGTAAAAGGTAATAGCGAAAAAGCAGAAGAAGCTAGAGAATATTTTACTAGACTTGAAGAAAAGGTAAAACAACAAGTAATTGATTATTCTAAACTGTCCCCGGAACTGCAAATGTTTAATCAGATTTTTCAACAGGTAGCCAAAACTGAACTGGAACAGAAGAAACTTGCGGAGCGTGCCGACCAACAAGAGAAGAACATGAAAACCATCATTGATACCTTTAAAGGAACGGATTCCGATGTTGGCACAGAGAAGTGGGTAAACAGATGTATTTCAAAGATTGCCGAGAGCGATGATTTCTCTTACTCATTCGGGAATAAATATGCCGCCGCCAGAAACGAAAGCTACCGCAGATTATCGGACAGGGCTGGTTGCCGATTAGATCAGCAACTTAGAAATGCGATTTCCAGAGCCGAGGAAAGAGGATGCACCAAGGCACAGACTAACCAGATTAATAAACTGTCCGTGATTATGCAGAATAAGCGGCTGAAAGAGATTTACGTTAGTGTGATTAAAGAAATGATGATTGCATACAGAGTAGAAATCGCATAATTAGATTTTTACAGGGATACACAGGAGGAAAATAAAATGACAAAGGCTGAATTACAGAAAACAATTGACGAACTGAACGCAGATAACAACGAGTGCTTAGTGCTTCTGGATGAGTATATGTACAGACAGAGAATCATTGAAAATCTTATCAATTTGAAAGACCTGTCAAAATTAAAGGGAATGTATCTCTTTACCAAACAGTTAATCGGGGAAGCGTGATATTATGGCAAATAGAATCCAGTTCAATGACTTTCAGAAAAAGAGTGTGTACGCCAAGTGCAACGGAAAATGTGCGATATGCGGTAAGCCTGTCAAATTCAAGAAAATGACAATCGACCACATTACACCGCTGTCCCGGGGCGGCACCAATGATATTAAGAATCTGCAACTTGCGTGTAAGCGCTGCAACAGCATGAAGAGCAACATGACGATGGATGATATGATGGGGCAGATTTCCGAGATTTTGAAGTATAACCGCAAACAGAAGTTGATTAGAGTGTTGGGAGGAATTGTGGAATGATTGACTATAAAGAAGAAATCAAGAAACTTTTGGAAAAAGTAGATGATTATTATGATCTCAAAAGAACATATAAGTTGCTCGAATACCTGTACTTAGAGGAAGTTTTAAAAACAGTGAAATGATACTAAAGTATACTGAATGATACCGTCAATATGTGTAAAATATAAAGTAGAGTATTGGATTAAAATATCCAGTGCTTTTTATCCAGTGTGTCGTAAAACCCCCATGCTTTAGCTATGGGGAGTGTCAAAATATAAAATCATAATAAGCAATTTTTAAAGCGTTTACCTTTCGGGGTAGGCGCTTTTTTGTTGCCAAAAAATAAATCATAAAGGAGATATGAATTTATGCTGGTAGAAATCGTTGGAAAAAGATACGAAGAGAAACTTATTACAACAAGTCTGAAAGTTGCAGAGGTTTTTGAGAAAGAACATAAGAATGTTCTACAATCAATTGAAAATCTCGTGGCTGATAATTCAGCCGCCAAATTTTTTCAACTTACAACATATAAGAACCGTGGAAAAGAATATCCAATGTACGAAATGGATAGAGATGGTTTTTCCTTGCTCGTAATGGGCTTTACTGGTGAAAAAGCCTTACAATGGAAAATTAAGTATATTGAAGCCTTCAACAAGATGGAAAGCGAGTTAAAACGCTTATATACAGAACGCCAGCAATGGCAAATTGAACGTGACAAGGGTGTTGTTATTCGGCATATCCTCACAGATACAATTAAGATGAAAATAACAGAAAGCCCAAATAAGAGATTTGCTTATCCAAATTATACAAATCTGATTTATCGCAATTTATTCGGAAAGACAGCAAAAGAGCTTGAAAGTGATTATGGCGTAAAAGCAAAAGAGAATCTTAGAGATTTCTTCACAGGTGATGACTTGGCGAAAGTTCAGAGTATGGAAATGCTTGTAAGTAGCCTTATTAATTGCGGATGGGGATATCAGCAAATTAAAGAATTTATCCGAAGCGAAGCAACAAAAATGATTGCATGAGGGTTAGCATATGGCAGAAGCATTTTTAAAAGTGGATGGGGTAGCAATGCCCTGTCCTTCTTCTTTTACATGGGGATTACAGGATATATCGGCATCAGAATCCGGCAGAACAGATGATACGACCATGCACAAAAACAGAGTTGGACAGAAGCGAAAGCTGTCTGTAGGTTGGAATGGCCCAGATTGGGACACTGCTTGCAAAATTATACAGGCAGTAAATCCAGAGTACATACAGGTCACATATCCAGACTTGCTATCTGCAAATAAGCACGAAACCAGAACATTTTATGTTGGCGACAGGGAATCCCCTTTTAAGTGTTGGTGGATAGGCAATGAGCGCATGGAAGGACTTAGTTTTGATTTTATCGAGAGGTAAGATATGCGAAATTTATCAACGGAATTTAAAGAACAACAGAATAGTGGGAACCGTAACTATCTGAAATATGCAGATTTTACCTTTACGGACGGAAGCACATTATCCATTACCGACAAAGACTTATGGTCTAATGGCTTCAAATTTGAGGATGCAGTATCGCAAAGCGGTTCTTTTGATATCGGCGCAGCTATCGTAAATAAACTGACCTTGCAGATCAACAACTTTTCTGGCAAGTACACAGATTACATCTGGGACGGAGCGAGAGTCGTTTGCCATATTGGGCTTGAATTATCTACTGGTATTGAAAGAATCCGTATCTGCACCATGACAGTAACAGATGCACCATATCAGAACACAGCAATTATCAGTCTAACTTGCGAAGATTCCATGCGATTATTTGATCGCGATTATTCAGAAAGTAAACTGACTTATCCGGCAACAAGATTACAAATCATCCAGGATGCTTGCAATGTGTGCGGAGTAACACTTCAATCTACAAGGTTTGATAATGATGATTTTGTGATTCAGAATCGACCAGACGATAGTAGCATTACTTTCCGACAGGTAATTGCATGGGTAGCGCAGATGGGCTGCCAGTGGGCGAAATGTGACGAATATGGTCGCTTATGCTTTGGATGGTATGAACGTGAAGTCCCGGATAATTTTTATGATTTGGTGGAAACTCCATGGAAAGATGTAGAAGGTAACGACATATTAGATACCACTGGTGAACAAATCATTACTATCATGCAGACTGGGATTACAGCAATTCAAACAAACGGATTTACTCCATGGCTGTATGATCTTGAAATAACAGGTGTAAAGGTTACAGAATACGTTGAAAATTCTTCTCAAAATGAAGCGAAAACATATCAGTCGGGGAAATCTGGCTACGTTATCGAAATAAGTGATAATAAGCTAATTCAAGAGGGAACAGGAGAAGCAATCTGCAAGATTATTTCAGACAGATGTGTTGGAATGAAATTCAGACCGTTTACCACAGGCGCATTGACCAATATTGCATGGGAAGCTGGTGACACCATTGAGATTTCCGACAGAAATGGGAAACAGTACAAGAGCTTCCTAACTTCTGTTGCTTTGAATCCAGGCACATTTGAGCAACTTGAATGCAGTGCTAAGAGTGTATCTAGGAATAAGCAGAAACAATACAGCCTTAATCAACAAGTACAGGCAGAAAACAAAAAGAATTTAAGAGATGAACGTACCGCCAGAGAAAAAGCTATAGAGGAGTTGTCTAATCGTTTAGCGGAATCCTCTGGCGTATATACTACCGTAGAGCAACAGCCGGACGGAAGCAATATTTATTATCTTCACAACAAGCCACAGTTATCCGATTCTGATATTGTATGGAAAATGACTGCGGAAGCGTGGGCTGTTTCTACAGATGGCGGACAACATTGGAATGGCGGTATGACGGTTGATGGTGATGTAATTGCCAGAATCCTTACTGCCACAGGCGTTAATGCTGACTGGATCAATACAGGAACTATTAAAGCAATTGACAAAGATGGAAATACAAATTTCCTGGTTGATGTAACAACAGGAAGGGTTATTATTAATGCAGATTCTGTACAAATCAAGGGAAAAGATGTTAATGCGATTGCAAAGGAAAAAGCAGAAACAGAAGTAAATAATTTTATAAGCAATACATACACAACCGATATCAATAATTTGCAGTCTCAAATCGATGGACAGATTGAGACTTTTTTTTATGATTATGAACCAACCTTACAGAATATCCCGGCTTCTGGATGGACTACAAACGAAGAACGAAAGAAACATGAGGGTGACTTGTTTTACTGGAAATCCAAGGGATATGCTTACCGTTTTATGCAAGATGGGGCAACATGGAAATGGCAATTGGTGCAAGATACTGATATCACGTTAGCACTTGCCGCCGCAGAAAAAGCACAGGACACAGCAAACCATAAGCGCAGAGTATTCGTCGTTCAGCCAGAGCCACCTTATGACATTGGAGACTTATGGACGCAAGGCTCTAATGGTGACTTGATGAGATGTAAGGTTGCCAGAGCAAGCGGCTCTTATTCAGTGGATGATTGGGAAAAGGCTTCAAAGTATACGGATGATAGCTCTTTAGACTTATTTATCAATGGTGTTTTTAAAGATTCACTTAATTCTTTAAAGACGCAGATAGACGGGAAAATTGAGACTTGGTATCAGCCAAACGATCCATCTGTAAAATGGACAAAAACAGAGGAATATCCATGGTGTGATATTGACGGAAACAAGATTCTGGATGAATCCGGGAATGAAATTGTTTTGGTATGGGAATCTGAGAAGGTAGAGCATGAAGGCGATCTTTGGCATAATACCACGGATAACACCCAGTGGATATACAAATCTGGCATCTGGCAACCACAGTCCATACCAAATGAATTGTTAGACAAGATAGATGGGAAGTCATCTGTCTATATGGTTCAGCCAAAACCACCATATTACAAAGGCGACTTGTGGGTGACAACCAATAGTGAAGGAAAGGCTTCTCTCAAAACTTCTTTTGTAAATCGTATTAATGGTGACTTTACTGCATCCGATTGGATTGACTTCAAGTACGCAGACAAAGACGATATCAAAAATGCAATTGATAATTACGATACCAGTCTTGGACAGGATGAAGTGTTCAATAAACTCACAAAAGGCGGGACAGAACAGGGAATCTACATCGAGGACGGAAAAGTATATATCAATGCAAAATATATTCTGGCTGGATTGCTTGCCGGTGAGAGAATTAATGGTCGTGGGCTAAAAGTCATTAATGATGACAAGAACGTAACCTTAGAAATCGACAGCAAAGGAAACGTCATCCTAGCTCCAAAAACTTTTTCCTTACAAGGCAAAACAGTAAAGGAAATTGCAGATTCTTCTGCCAGCACCGCAGTTTCTGGACAGACACAAGCCGATATTTTCAACAAACTTACCAATGGCGGCAAGGCACAGGGGATTTACTTGGATGAAAATGGAAATGTCTATGTAAATGGTGAATACGTGCAAGCCAAAGGAATTAGGGTTGTTGATGGAAATGGAAAAACCACTTTTTCCATTGACAAAACCACTGGTGCAGTAACAATAGCAGCTTCACAGTTTACATTAGGAGATAAAAGCGTTACTGATATAGCACAGGAAGAAGTCGTAAAACAAGTCCAAGATATTACATCGGACAATATTATTAAAGGCTATTATCTAACAGAACAAAATGTTAAAGATTATTGGTCTACACAGAGTGCATATACATATGAGTATGGAGTTCAGGATGTAGATGGCGGTAAAAATGCAATCAAAATAAACGGAACTGGAGCACAATTTGGAACGAAAAATTATAAGCCAATAAAAGTTACTGGAAATTATACTTTTTCGTTTTGGATAAAAACTAGTGTTGCAACACAAGTATATGTGTATCTTGGAAGTAAAACAATATTAAATGCTAAAACTACAACTGAATGGAAAAGACTGCAAGTAACAACAACTTTATCTAGCTTACCAAATGATAGTTTAAACAGTTTGAGAATCTTGACATCATCAGTTGGGTCTAGCGTAAAATTTGATACCTATATTTACATGCCAAAGCTTGAATATGCTTACACAAATGAACAAGTGTTCAATATGCTTACAAACAACGGTGCAATAAAGGGCATGTACATGGAAAATGGAGAATTGTATTTTTCATTCACCTATGCACATGGAGGTACATTGAAACTTGGCGGTTCAAATAACGGAAATGGGTTACTTTCCATTCTGAATGCAAGCGGCACACAGGTTGGATATATTGACAATACAGGCGTTCATTTTAACCAAGGTGAATTTTCTGGAAGCGTAAAGTCACTAACTGGGGAAATTGGAAACTGGCAGATTGATAAAACAAATGGAAAATTAACCTCTGCAAACGGTGCCATTGTACTTGATGCGAAAAACAACATGGTAACCATAAATGGCGTTGATCTAAAAGCAAATGGAAACGGATTTGTTATTGATGGCGGTGTAAAAATTAAAAACAGTCCTAAATCTAGTGAATTTGGAGATGAAAGTAATTTCTTTTGTATTGAAAACCTAGGTGCTATTACAGACGGAACACATTTAGGAGTCAATAGTCAAGGTATGGTTATAAAAGTCCCTTCATCTTCTTGGCGGTATAAGTCAATTCGTACAACTGTTAAAGAAGAAGAACTGGAAGAGCTTTATCGTGTAAAGGTTGTTTGGGCGAAATACAAAGAAGGGTATTTGGATAAAAACGATAGCCGATATGATAAATTAATGCCAATGTTCCTTGCAGAGGACATGGAAAGGCGTTTTCCAATTGCAGTAAACCATTTACCAGACGGAAAGCCCGAGGATTGGAATTACAGAATTATGATTCCGTCCATGTTCGCTATGATAAAATTTAACCACGATAAGATAAAGGAACTCAAATCCGAAAATGAAGAATTAAAATCGGAATTAAAAAGCATTAAAGAAGAACTTGCAGAAATCAAACAATTGTTAGACAAATCAGTATAAAGAGGGTGAGAAATCATCCTCTTTTTTAGCAGATCAAACATCAAAACCAATAATTAAAGGAGGGCAACAACATGCCAAAATGGACAGAATACACAACAAAAGATACGTTAGCAGATAATGACGAAGTAATGCTGTATGATGCAACAGGGAAAGTGAACAAACGAATGAAATTCTCCACAATTTACAGCTGGTTCAAAAGTAAATTTGTAATCGAGCAGATTAATCACAACATCCCCCGAACCACTCTAAAAGACATTACCACCTATTACAACGATGGTTCACTCTGGAAACGTTTAAATGGTACGGATGGTTATTCGCTTTTTGAAGATATTTTTGTAGGCGATTACATTAAAATGAGCCGACCAATATCCGCGAAAAATCTAGATTCTTCATTACAGCTTACTGGTTCGCAGTATGTCACTATTATTGGAATTGATAGCTTTTCCGGTAACGGTGACAATATTTCAATGCAATATCACCACTTGGTAATGGCACCTGGACAAGGCTTTGGTGGAACACAGCATTTTGGCAGAAACCGAATGAATCCAACAAATACAACAGAAGGCGGCTATGTTGGAAGTGAGATGAATAAAAAGGTTATTGGAGATGTAGCTACGGCTGGATCTACAGCAGATGGAGCGACAATAAACCAACAATTATATGCAGAGTTTGGCTCTCATTTAAAAACAACAAGAGAATTACTTTCAAATGCAATTAACGCAACTGGAGTAAACCGTTTTGGAACGGCAAATGGATGCTCAAATAATTGGGCTTGGGCAGATGTCCAAGCAGTATTAATGAGTGAAATCGAAGTGTACGGCTCAATTGTTTGGTCTTCCTCTGGATATGATACCGGAAATGCAAATCATCAATTTGAGTTATTCGCAAATTCTGTTTCAGCAATAAATAATCGTTCGGCATGGTACTGGCTAAAGGATGTTGCGTCTGCGTCGTGTTTCTGCCGTTGCAGCAACAATGGCAATGCCAGCCACAGCGACGCGTCTGATGCCTACTGCTGTGTTCGGCCTCGCTTCGTAATCGCAGCGTAGCGAATCTGGAATCTGCACCCTTTATGGGTGCGGATGGAAGATGTTTTAATAAAAAGATAAAAGGAAATAAAAATGGCAGTATTAAATAATTTAAGAAATCTCTCTGAAATGGAATTTTATAAAAATGCCATTAAAATGAGAGTCAATTTAACAAATTGGCTTCTTCGCGATTTTGGAACAAAACGGAATCCACGTTCCGTTACAAAGGTTATCAAAAATATTGATGAAGAAGACCAGAACACAATAGATGAAATTTTTGCAAAATATGGAAAATCTCCAAAGTATGAATTCCAGTCAGAATATCCAGAGTGGTTTGTGGAATACGAACGAAAAGTAATTGTGGAACTTCTGCAAGAACTGGTAGAAAATATCACATCTGCAAATTCAATCTATCCTTCAAAGGACTTTTTACACGAAGAATATGCAGAACGAAGAAGGTTTCAAAACAAAGCAATATGTAACTGTTATACATTGTATCAAGAATTGCAATATATCACAGCATGTTTTGGAACAGATTTAAATAAATTTATTCCATTTCTGGATTCTGTAGAAAAAGAAGTAGATTTGCTAAAAGGTTGGAGGCAGTCCGATAACGCAAAGCGAAAGAAAATGGAAAAAGAAAAAAGTAACTCGTAAACATATTTGGGGTAAGGTTTGTACGTCTGCGTCGTATTTCTGCAATTGCAACAACAATGGCAATGCCAACCACAGCGACGCGTCTAATGCCAACTACTGTGTTCGGCCTCGATTTGAATAGTGTGCAATTTATACCTTATGTATACGCACACTTTACGAAGGAAATCTTATCCGTCCCATATGGGTAAATACTGTATATGATGCAAACGGATATGTCTGGATGCTATTACGTATACTATTTTAAATAAATATGGACTATAAATATTACGGAACACTTATGGATTTGAATGTATTATATGATGCTTTTCAACAGTGCAAATCTGGTGTTGATTGGAAATGCTCTATTCAACGTTATGAAGCTAATTTGTTTTATAATCTCAATCAACTAAGAAAACAACTTAGAGATGAAAAATATAAGCCAGATAAATTTGTTAAATTTGATGTAAATGAAAGAGGTAAAATAAGACATATTAAATCCCCATCAATAAGAGATAGGGTTATCCAAAGGGCTATTTGTGATTATATTTTAGAACCAATTCTTTATCCAAAATTAATTTATGACAATGGAGCTTCTGTAAAAGGCAAAGGTGTGGATTTTACCAGAAAAAAACTTGATAAGCATTTACATGAATATTACAGAGAATATGGCAATAAAGGATATATCCTCGTAGGTGATTTTAGCAAATTTTTTGAAAGTATTCCGCATGATAAACTAATCAAAGCTTTAAGAAAGCATGTAAAAGATGAGAAAGCAATGAATCTTTTAAAGATGATTATTTATTCATTTAGTGGTGACGAAAAAGGGCTTGGAATTGGATCTCAAATATCACAGATATGCGGTATTTTTTATCCCACTCCTTTAGATAATTATATTACTTGCGTACAAGGTTGTAAATTTTATGCAAGACATATGGACGATTTCTACATAATCAGTAACGATAAAGAGTTTTTAAAGAATCTATTGGTTGAAATAGATAAAATCGTATCTGAAGAATTAGGAATGAGATTGAATGACAAGAAAACACAGATTTGCCGTATTGATAAAGGTTTTAATTTCTTAAAGCAGAGAATTTGGTTAAATAAAGATGGAAGAATCACTCACAAACCGATTAAGAAAAATATTACCAGAGAACGGAGAAAGTTAAAATCCTTTAAGAAAAAGCTAGATAATGGAGAAATGAATTATAAAAACGATATTGAACAACAATACAAATCTTGGCGTAAAGCACAGTTAAAATATAATTGTAAATTGAAAATCCATAACACAGATAAAATATATGAAAATTTATTTAAAGAAAGCGAGGAATATAACGATGAATGGAGAAAACACGAAAAAAGAAAATCTGGAAGCAAGGTTGCGAGAGCTAAGGTCAAAACTACAAGCTAATACTTCAGAAGTAGGAGACTGGAAAGTTATCAAAGCTCTTGAGTATCAACTGGCTGGAAAATTAATTCCGTATGACATGAGCCAACTCAACAGTGAAAGGCAAGCAATTAGAGATGAAATAAACCAAATTGAATCTTCTTTGGCATTATTGCAGGAAGAGTAAGCAAATGAAAGGAGACCACACATGAATATTAACACCTCATTAATCAGCAACAACAACAGCTACGCAGGACAAACACCTCGGTATATTGTCATCCATAATACAGATAATATAGCCAAAACAGCAGATGCCAAAGCACACGCCACTGCACAACATAATGGCAATTTTCATGGCTATTCAGCCCATGTATTCGTTGACGATAAGTCAGCATACCAAGCCTTGCCGTACAATCGTGGAGCATGGCATGTTGGGGTAGATTACGGCGGTAAACTTTTTGGAACTGTAAATAATCATAATTCCATCGGAATTGAAATGTGTATGAATGCCGGATATAACTACGAAAAAGCATACCAGAATACCGTTGATGTATGCAAGCAATTGATGAAAAAGTACAATATCCCGGCATTCCGAGTAGTGCAGCATTACGATGTGTGCGCTAAGAATTGTCCATCCGTTATCCGTAAAAATGGTGACTGGGATAGATTCAAGAAGCTCATTTCCAGTGAAACCGTGACAGCGCCAACCACAAAGCCGACAGTAAAGGTTGACAAGTATTACCGTGTTCGCAAGACCTGGAAGGATTCCAAGAGCCAGATCGGGGCGTACAAGTCACTGAAAAATGCGAAAAAGGCTTGCAAAGCCGGTTACTCTGTTTTTGACTGGAATGGAAAAGCTGTGTATTCCGTTACTGCAAAGAAAAGTGTAGCCAAGGTAGCAAAAGAGGTAATTAACGGCGAGTGGGGAAACGGACAGGATAGACGAGACCGTCTGGAATCAGCTGGCTACAATTACACAGAAGTGCAGAATGCAGTAAACAAACTTCTTAAATAACAAAAACACTCCCGGGGTTTTCCCGGGAACTACTTAAATGCAATATAGCCTTCATAAAGTTTTCTGATCGCCGAAAGGTCTTTTCTCCTAATCGGAACCACATCTCCAGATACCATTCTGAAATCAGCACGAAGTTCCCAGACTTCATCCATGTTGACAATGTAACTTTGGTGGCAGCGTAAAAACCGTCTGTCCAGTTGCTTTTCAACGTCCGAAAGTTTCCCTCTCTGCATATGAGTGATACCACAGGTACAATGGATAGTGATGTATTTATTGCGACTTTCAATATATTCAATATGGCAGAAATCAACCCTGTGGAAATAATCCTTGTTCTTTACAGTCAGCGTTTTATCATGGATATTTTCCAGTTCCCTGTTGACTACACCATACATTCTTCCATCTTCCGAGCCTTTTATGATATAGTGAACAGGAAGGATATCCAGAGCATCAAACACATATTCCTTGTGGGCTGTCCAAAAGGTGATATTCCCTACATATCCATTCTTTCTAAGATGCCGGGCAACATCAATTCCATTTTCATCTTTCAACATAATATCCAACACAATTATGTCGTACCATACGCCGTCATTTACATCATCAATAAGAGGTTTCCCGGTGGTATATGCCGTGATCGTGCATCCACTGTCCCCATTTCTACGAAGAAAACCGTCCATTCTGGTTTTAAAAATCTCAATTTGTAATTCGTTGTCATCACATATTGCAATCCTCAAAAAAATCATCCCTTTTTGTGCGAAATTCGTCGCTGTATGTGCTAATTTTGCCATTTCCTGTGTAATTGTATGTTTTTTGATACAATGTTATTGTAATACATTAAGATGATAGTGTAAAGGGGATGGATTCATGGAGAAACATAAAAAAATCATAATTGTGTTTATACTGATATTCGTGCATGTGCTCTTGATTCAATATGTTTACTTCTGCCCGGAGCGTAGTATTATCTTTGGGAGGGGTAAAACTATCGCAATTGCAAAAACAGAGGTAAAACAGGTTGTTCATGAACGCTATAAATCCCTCGCAGACAAGCATCCAGCCCCTTTATTTCTATCTATTATTATTACGATTTGGAAAAGCAAAAATCACAATATTTACACAAAAAAACTTATAATTCATAGAAAAATCAGAATAAATCAGTTTGCCAGGAAAGATTTAAGCGGAAACAATTCTATCCCATTATATGGTTATGAAAACATGATATAATTTAATAAGTAAGAACATATGTTTGTGGTGTTGGGAGGGGTTTACGTGGATTACAAGAAAGAAATTATTGAGATTATTGAAAAAATTGAAAGCGAAAAGATTTTACGCTATATTTATCTTTTCCTGGTTGATATTCCTAAAAAATATTGGAGGTAGATATATGTTTAGAAAAAGAAAAAAAATAAAGCCTTATCGTATAGATACTACACATAAAGGATTTGAATACATTGGAATAAAATTGACAGATGAACAATTTCAAGATTTGGCAGCGCTTAATATGTTGTGGATTGGTAATGAGGAAAGAAAAAAAAGCCCTGTTTTCCACATACTAATTCTTATGAAGATATTAGGCTTACTGCCACCCGAAATGATATGTAAAGAAAGCAACCAAAAGGCCGATGATAACACCGATAAAGATGTCTATCAAGCGTTGGAACGTATGTTTGGTAAAATTATAAGATAGTTTTTTGAATTTTTCTTTTGGCGATGGGAAAAGGATGTTGTATTGGGATATGCCTAAATCAGTGACATCCATTCCATCGTCACTTTGAATTATATAGTGTTTTGCACTAAGGCTCTTTAAAAATGGAATCATCGAAAAATCATCAATGTTTAATATACTCTTTATCTTCGAATAAGTTGTACGCTTATTACTATCCATAGATTCTACGATGGTTTTTAACATTAATTCTTCTGATAGCATAGCAGTCCTCATTCACTCAAAAAATTTATCAGTTCAATAACATGTTTCTTTTTAATATCGGATAATCCGAAGTATTTTTTTAATGCATTGGAAAGTTCGATGTCTTTTCTTATTTCTGCAATTAAGTGTACAGATTCGTCAGAGAAATCTTCTTCTGGCATTTCTCCAGTCATCAAATAATCAACCGATACTTTAAAATAATCTGCAATTTTCTGTAATTTATCTTGCTTTGGGGTATAAGTACCTTTTTTCCAACTAGAAAGAGTTGCTGTAGAGATTTGGGTGCTTTTAGAAACATCACTTGGTTTTACATTATTTTTCTTGCAAAGAAGATCAAAATTTTCGTAGTACATATTTTCTCCTATCAAAATTAAGAAAACTTAATAAATAATTGTTGACATACTAAGAAAACTATGATATTCTTTATACAAGCTAAGAAATCTTAGCAAAAGAAACAAAAAGATAGCATGGCAACAACTAAGAAACTTATTTAATTCTAACTCGCAATTATGATTATATAAGAAAACTTAGTTATTGTCAATACTATCTATATAAAATATCTGAAAGAAAGGAGATGCAATTTTGCAAGAACTAGAAAACAAATCTTATGCTTATCAAAAATTCAAAGAGTTAAGAGAAAAAGCAAACTTATCTGAATACCAAGTTTCTGTTGGAACTGGAATTTCTACTGCTGTATTTACGCAATGGAGCCGCGGGGATTACAACTTGAAACTCGATAAATTATCTTTGCTCGCAAAGTTTTTTGGCATTTCAGTAGCTGATTTTATTGAAGATGAAGAATCTGATAAAAAAGAAAATTCTTAATGGAGGTGAGAAAGTGAATATTCCTAGCGAGACTATTGTGAAGTTCAAAAACGGAACAGAGTTACGTATGCCTTCCGGTATATACGAAAAAATTTCTTTCGATAAAGATTCAATTATGGAACTTAAGTGGGAAGAAAATGGCATGGACTACAAGGTACAGTTTTTTTTTGATGATGTACTCTATATTGCAAAGACAACACAGAGCACATCTAAAGGTTAAAATGGTCGTTTGGTAGAAGAACAATTGTTTACTTTCTTTTTATCCAACTCGTTAAGAAAGTAATTCTCATCATGGGAATTGAGAAGTTTGGAAAAATCTGTACGATATTTAAAATATTTTTGACAGATATGAGAATCATCTAAATTCCCTAGAAGCTCAGAACAAAGTTTGGCAACAGCCAAGTCGTGAGCAATTTGAAAGTTATCCATTATTAACACCTCCTTCCTAAAGGAGATTATATCACAGAAAGGAGAAGAATGAACGAATTGCAAATTTTTAATTCGCCAGAGTTCGGAGATATTCGGACGGTAACTATTGATAACGAAACATACTTTGTAGGAAAAGACGTAGCAACGGCACTTGGTTATGCAAATCCTAAAAATGCAGTTCCGACTCATGTAAGCGAAGAAGATAAGCTGAGTACCCAAATTGAGTACGCAGGTCAGAGAAGAGAAGTAACAGTAATCAATGAATCCGGTTTATACGCATTGATCTTCGGAAGCAAACTTGAATCAGCTAAAAGATTTAAGCATTGGGTGACAAGCGAAGTTCTTCCGGCAATCCACCATAACGGCGGTTATATCATGGGACAGGAAAATTTGTCTGATTCAGAATTGATGGCTAAAGCTATTCTGGTAGCACAAAAAACTATTGAACATAAAAACCAGATCATTGAACAGCAGAAAGCAAAAATCGAAGCCGACAGACCAAAGACAATTTTTGCCGATGCAGTGTCAACCAGTCATACATCAATCCTTATTGGGGATTTGGCAAAACTTATCTGCCAGAACGGTGTCCAGACAGGACAGAAGAGATTATTCCAGTGGATGCGAGAAAACGGATATCTGATGAAAACTGGTGCAAGCTACAATATGCCAATGCAGAGATATATTGAACAGGGATTGTTTGAAGTTAAGGAATCCAGTGTTCAGAATCCAGACGGAAGCGTCCGAGTAACGAGAACCACAAAAGTTACCGGAAAAGGACAACTGTATTTTATCAATAAGTTTCTTGGGAATGAAATAGCAAGTTAAGGAGGTGGACGTAAGATGTTAGCAGATGATTACGTTTCTGAAAGGTTATCCGATTATGATTCCAAAATATATCAGTTATATCGCCGCAAAAACGGACAGAAGGCAAGCGACCTTGTAGAAAAAGTGAAAAATGAAATTGCCGAATGCGGTCTGTCCGCTACTGAAGCGAAAGGCTTTTTAGAGTACATGAAGATTGTTATTGACGCTCAGTCACATCTTCCCATTCAGAAATAACGGAAGTTTTTATGGTTTCTGCTCCGGGAACATTACCATCATCAATCTCATTTGCGGCATGAAGCATTGAAATTATTTTATGAGAATAAGGATGTTCCTTTCCGCAATTTGGGCACACAACCTTGTCTGTACTTATTCTTTCACTTATATAGTAATCACAATGACAAGTACAGGAAACTTTTAATTTGAGAAACATTTTAACATACCTCCTTTCTGAACACATTATACCATTCAGATGGAGAGAATAAAAGAAAATAGGGAGGAAAAACAATGATTAAATTTGAAAACGGCTTAGTTAATATTTCTGGTAAAGGGATTGATATTCTTTCAGAGTATGCAGTTATCACCCATGAAATTAAAGAGATGTTCGCAAAAAATGGTGGAGAAGAGAAAGAAATAAAAGAGCAGCTTAGACATTCATTTGAGTATGGCCTTATGAACGAGGAAGAACTTGATAAAGAAATCAAGGAAACTTCCAAACAGATAGATGCAATTATTCCGTTTATTTCGCATCTGAAAGAAATGCTTAAAAAATTTGGAGCAAAAGATAAGGAGGACTAATCATGGGAGAAACTAAGAGCACAGATTATATTCCAGAGAACGCCAATGAAGAATATGCACTTCTGGTTGGAAGATTAAAGGCATTTGAAGCTTGGGCGAATAGCGTGAAAGATTATGATTTCACAAAGGACATGGCATTTAGAATGCTTGGGCTTGATGTAGAAGAATCGAAGGAGGAAAAGGAAAAATGAAATGTTTTAAAGGCTTTGACAAAGATTTAAAGTGTAGAGATTTCCAGTATGAAATTGGAAAAGAATACACAGAAGAAAAAGCAGACATTTGTAATTGTGGATTCCATGCTTGCGAATTTCCGATGGATGTATTCGGTTATTATCCACCTTCAGATTCCAGATATTGTGAAGTTGAGCTTGAAGAGAATGGCCAGAAATCATCTGATGATAGCAAGAGAGTTGGAAAGAAAATTTCCGTAAAAGCAGAAATTGGAATTGCCGGAATTATAAAAGCTGGCGTTGAATATATAAAAGAGCAAGTTGATTGGGAAGATGATAAGGCAACCAATACCGGAAATAAGTCAGCGGAAACCAATACCGGAAATAAGTCAGCGGCAACCAATACCGGAGATTATTCAGCGGCAACCAATACCGGAGATCGGTCAGCAGCAACCAATACCGGATATCGGTCAGCGGCAACCAATACCGGATATCGGTCAGCGGCAACCAATACCGGAGATCGGTCAGCAG
>ERZ1027005.171-NODE-171-length-37128-cov-7.070213_pt1 | contig 37128 bp, 29 predicted proteins | sample MGYA00519450_ERZ1027005 | MGnify/ENA primary metagenome ERZ1027005 (study PRJEB26926, sample SAMN06164870) | human gut metagenome | biome: ENVO:00009003; feature: ENVO:2100002; material: ENVO:00002003 | host: Homo sapiens | place: USA | collected 2012 ...
CGATCGTCGGCAGCGTCAGATGTGTATAAGAGACAGGCGAAGACCTCGGCAATACCGATGACTTCGACTTCAACGACATCGTGTTCAGCGTGAGCCATGCGGCAGGAAGCACGGAAGCCATTGTCACCCCTCTGGCCGCCGGAGGCATACTGGACGCACGTATCTACTACAATGACCAGGAATTAGGAGAAATCCATACGTTATTGGGCCAAAGCAGACTCACCATCACCAATACCCAAAGCAGCAAAGGCACACCTGGCTCTCCCATTAAGATCACGGTTCCCGAAACCTACTCTGTAACAAACGACATGGGCGGTTTCTCTATCCGAATCATAAACAATGAAAAAGAGGCCACGGCCATCAAAGCCCCGGAAAACGGAACTGCCCCGCAAATGATTTGCATAGATGGTTCCACCGGCTGGGCATGGCCTACGGAAAGAACCAATATTTCCGACGCCTATCCCGCTTTCGGCGAATGGGGAGCCAATTACGCGACCAATAAGGACTGGTACAAAAACGCAAGTGGCAGCGTTGTGAAATAAACAATGAAAGAGCTTCGTCATTCAGAGGAGCTTGCGATGAAGAAAACCGACTCTTTACACATACAAGGAGAACAGCATCTTTGCCGCAAGCTCTTTCTTGTTGGATAATCATAATTTCGGCATGCATAATATTGACAATTTTCAAGATAAACTTGCTTTATTTACCCACAGAAAAGTATTAAAAAGCGTTAACAAATATGCTTTTATCCCCCATTAATAAGGCACATTAGCTTAAATAAACGTACTTTTGCTTACAATCAAGCAAAAACAAATGTAAAATATGGGAAAGAATATCCAATACAAGCACTTTCTGCCGCTTGTCATTTTTGCAATGAGCATGCTGCTGCAGGGTTGTAAAGACGATGTTTTTAACCCCGAGAAAGTGAAAGCAGCCTATCAGGACAAGTTTCCGGTCAAGAACATAGACCCGGCCATGGATTGGAAAATGACCCAGCAGGTCCGGGTCAATGTTTCCGTGTCCGAAGATATCGGCGTGGACTATACCATACGTATTTACGACAAGAACCCCTTAGCCGGCCGGTCGTCCGCCAAACTGCTGGCAGAAGGCACCGCCAATAATACGACTGCATTTACCACCGTCATGGACTGCCCTTCCGTGCTGACGAGTGCTTTCGTGTGCCGCACCGATGCACACAGCCGCAACATAGTAAAATACGTATCCATCCAAAACGGCCAGCTCCATGCCGCTTTCGGCAGTTCCCCCGCAACTACGCGTGCCGCATGGACGCGCAGTGTCAGCATCGGGACCTATTCACCGGAAAAGTCCGAGGCGGAAATCACCGCAATGCTATCAAACGCCGAAGAAATAAAGCCGAATACCAATTTTCAAAACGGAAAAACCTACAAAGTCTCCAAAGGCAATCCATATAAAAACAAGATCAGCAAGGACGGCATGGAGAGTGACAATCCGGCCATCATCATCATTGAAGGCAAATGGGAACCCAACGGGAACAACATGACCGTCCAAAACGGTTTTGAATTCTATGTGATTGACGGAGGGGAAATCGTGATACCGGACGAGCATACCCTCACTTTTGTACAATCCAGCCGGTTCATCGTCTATGCGGGCGGAACCATCAAAGGAAACGACATCAGATTGACCAACGCATCCGGAGGCAATTACAACTACAATGCCGGCATTATGGAAATAAACGATTTCCATGTCAGCCAGGAAGGAGCATTCTATAATTGCGGTACCGCTCGTGTCGAGGAAATGAATTTCGACAGCGGATGCAAATTCATCAACCAAGGCAAAGCCCATATCGGGAAAACCAACAGCAACATCACCATAGACAACGGATGCTACTTACATGTGGAAGAATTTGTCGGCACACTGAACATGGGAGACACCTCCTCCGCAGAGATAGAGGATTTCGGAGACCATAGCAGCAATTACAACACCCAGATTACGATGGGTGACAACTCCATGATAACCGTACTTGATGAAGCAGAATTGTCACAAGTCAAATTCACCGGTCCCGACAATGAATACGCACTGGTCAAAATAAAAGAGATAAAAGATATCAACGGCTTCAGCAGCCAGGGAAACATTTATTATGAAGTCAAGGAAATAGACGATGACATCACTGAATCAGACTGGCTTTCCCAATTCCTCGATGCCATCAAGAACAACCAGGGAACCATATCCAAATGGGGAGAATCCCCCATCACCATTCCTGCCGGAGACTGTACGGGCGAAGGCAATACTCCGGACGAGTCCGGCTCGGAGACTCCGACAGACCCGGTCTCCTATACTTACGCATTCGAAGACAATTTCCCGTTTGTCGGCGACTATGACTTCAACGACGTGGTCTTGGACGTACAGCCTTACTATCGCCGCGAGGAAAAGACGAACCACATCCAGCGCATACAGCTCAACGTGACCCTTGCTGCCGCGGGAGCAACCAAGCCGTTGGGCGTAGGACTCCGGATTACCGGAATCAACAAATCCGATATCCGGGAAATCAAGACCGGAGGCGACGATTCGCGCTTCCAAGAGTCATTCAACAGCTCGCACAACAAATTCAGGTACAATAACGTCACCTATATGGAAGATTCCGATTCGAGTGTCGTGATTCCCATCGCAGGCGAAGTACACGATGTATTTGGAATTGAATCGGGCAAGATGGCAAATACCGGCATTGGAGCAACCGCCCCAGCGTATACTTACGAAATCATTATCGAACTGGCAGACCAAACCCGGACAGAGCCCCTATTCTCAAAAGACAATCTGGACTTCTTCATCTGTTATCAGCACAGAAGCATGGAACAACGCATGGAAGTCCATCTTTACGAGTTTTGGAGATATGGCGCCACCGCCGCCGGAACCACACAGCAAGAGAATCTCGACTTGGCAGGCAACAACACGTGGGCAATCTGCGTGCCGTACGGCTTCCGCTATCCCAAAGAGACAATCAATGTCTCACGCACCGATATCCCCGAAGCAAGCGCATATCCGGAATTCATCTATTGGGCCCAAGACAGAACCCGGTATACGGAATGGTACGAACATCCGATAGAAGAAAATGTATATAGATAAATATAGCAAACAATTATCATAACAATGAAACAAATATTATTTGTAGATGACAAACCTGCCATAGGCAAGGTACTCTCGGTTTATTTAGGGAAAGAGAACGAGCTGATTTATTTCGAAGATCCCGTCAGAGCCATAGAATGGCTGAATGAAGGGAACGAGCCCGCTCTCATCATTTCGGACATACGCATGCCCAAGATGACCGGCAGTGAATTCCTGGCATATCTGAAAGGCAACTCGCTTTTCAAGGAGATTCCGGTCGTGATGCTTTCCAGCGAAGAAAGTACCACCGAGCGCATCAACCTGCTCGAGGCCGGAGCCGAGGATTTCATACTGAAACCTTTCAATCCTATGGAACTGAAAGCCCGCATCAAGAAATTCCTCTAAACAACAAAATCAATGGATATGTTATATTACATCTACATAGGCGGCGACCGCTCCGCCATCGACCACTTGAGCAAAGTTACGGGAGGCATGTTCATGGCTGTTTCATCCTGCAACAAGGCAACGAAAGTCATCGACGGCATCCGCGAACGATATAACACATCTATCCTTTACGAACAAGGCGACCCTCAAAAAGACTGTGAAAACATCGCTTTCCTGCACAAGCGTTTCCCGCGCGTCTACATCATCCTTGTCACCGAGGAGCTGCCGAAGGAAAGCCGCAAGTCCTATCTGCAGGCAGGTGTCAACAACACCCTCTCCCCTACGAGCCTTGAGATGAACCTGCGGCAAATGACAAAATTCCTCCAACTGCGCAAGGAGCATAAGCTGCAGGAATTCAGCCAGTCACACCGTAAGATATTCAACACCTTCCACCTGCCTGCGTGGAAGCGTATCTTCGACATCCTCTTTGCCGTTGCCGTACTGGTCGTACTGTCTCCGATATTCATAGCGACAGCCATAGCCATCCGCATGGAAAGCAAGGGAAAAGTGATTTACAAGTCCCAGCGCGTAGGCAGCAACTACCAGATATTCAACTTTCTGAAGTTCCGCTCCATGTATACCAATGCCGACAAGCGCCTGAAAGAGCTGAACGCCCTCAACCAATACAAGATAGAGGAAGAGCTCACGGACGAGCAGCCCGATATCTGCTTCGACGACCTGACCGGCACTTCCGAAGAGGAGGCCACCCTGCTGATTTCGGACGATTTCGTCATCACAGAAGAAGATTTTCTTAAAAAGAAAGCCCAAGAAAAGCAGAATACGTTTGTCAAGATAGAGAACGACCCCCGCGTCACCCGCGTAGGCCGTTTCATCCGCAAGTACAGCATCGACGAACTGCCACAGCTGTTCAACGTCCTCAAAGGAGAGATGAGCATCGTGGGCAACCGCCCGCTCCCCCTCTACGAGGCCGAGCTGCTGACCAGCGACGCATATATCGAGCGTTTCATGGCTCCCGCCGGACTGACGGGACTGTGGCAAGTGGAGAAACGAGGCGGCGCCGGGAAGATGTCGGCCGAAGAGCGCAAGCAACTGGACATTAAGTACGCCCAAGAATTCTCATTCTGGCTGGACATGAAGATACTGTGCAAGACGCTGACAGCGTTTGTGCAGAAAGAGAATGTATAAAAGATAATAGGAATTATATGGTTTTAGAGATGATAAAAAGATATATCAAGTCCATCATTTACAGTGTAATCCTTTTAGGATTGTTGGGGGTACCTTTGTCTGTGGCTGCGCAGCAGGAGTTGACACGGGAGGAGCGCATCAAGATATTGGAGCAACTCAAGATGGAGGATAAAAAAATAGAAGTCAACACATTGGGTTTAATCAGTCCGAAGGCATCTATAGAAATTGAAAAATTAGAGCTTCCTCCTCTATCTGTCTTTCTTGATGCAGTGACAGAGAATGCGTCAGTAAAAAGAGCCCAGTCCCAAGTGGAGCAAGTGAGGAACCAATATCGCCTGGAAAAAAGGAGTTGGTGGAACTACTTCAGACTGAACGGTAACTATTCTTACGGACGCTACAATATTATAGGCAATTCCAGTGACGAGTTCACCTCTGTATACCAGACAACGATGTCAAGTGCCCAGCACAACTTCAATGTCGGGGCCAGCGTTGGGGTAAGTTTAGGGGATTTGTTTAACCGTCCGCTGAAACTGAAAGACTACCGCTACCAGATAGAGCAACTGCAATATACGCAAGAAGGAGTTATGGAAGACCGAAAGCTGAAAGTTCTGGAAGCCTACAATGCAGTTACCGAACAATTGGCTACGATAAAGGCCAAAGCGGAAACAGCTGCATTGTATAACGCACAGATGAAAATTTCTGAAAATAATTTCATACAAGGAGCCATTGATATCATATCGCTTTCTTTGGAACGTGCACGCCGTACCAGTGCTGTGACCAACTATGAACAGAGCCGTGTAGCCCTGCACAATTCTATCGTATTGTTAGAGATGCTGACTAATGTTAAAGTTATAACAGACAAGTAAAATACCAGTTATGAATATAGTACAATTTTTGGCAAGCTTCTTTTACCGCATCCGTTATTGGTTATTGTGGGGAAGCCTCCTTGTTACAGCATTAGTCATATATTTCACACAGTTTTTACCATACAGTTATACGGTAAACAGCAGCCTATATGCAGGTGTAACCAACAGTACCAATCTGGACGGAAGCCAGCTTATCAATATCAATAGTACCTTCGACAATATCATCAATATAGGTAAGTCCAAAAACACTTTGGCAAAGGTTTCGGTACGTCTGCTTGCAACCAACCTCGTATACGGTGATGAGTGGAAAGACAACATGTACATTCAAGCCAAACACTACAGACAACTTGTCCAACTCCTTCCTAAAGAAGTGCTGGCTTTGGTAGACCGTTCCTCTTTGGATAAAACTACAAATAACCTGATGAATTACCGGAAAGAGAACAGCAGTAATTTCGTATATTCAATTTTCAACCGTCCCTATCCTTTTTATAGCTACGATGCATTGAATACTATTATTATCAAACGACTGGGAACCAGCGACTTAATAGAATTGATATATACTTCTTCCGATCCCGGCATCACACAAAACACACTCAAAATATTGGAAGACGAACTGTTAAAAGCCTATGAACTTCTCCGGTTCAGTGCAACGAACAGTGCCATTGCCTATTTTGAGGAACAAGTACGCATAGCCAAGAGCAAGCTTACCGACGAAGAAGATGCCTTAACAGATTACAGTGTCCAAAAGCAAGTTATCAATTACACTGAACAATCCAAGTCTTTGTCTATAACCAAATATGCAACCGACGACCGCATGGAAGAGGCTCAACGAAACTATGCAAGTGCCATTGCGCTCCGTCAGATGTTAGAGAATAAGATGGATATACGTGCCAAGATTATACGTACCAACACTGGCTTGCTGCAAGAGTTGGATAAAGTCAGCACCCTAAACCAAAGTATTCTTGAACAAGAAGTATTCACCACAGAACAGAGCCAGCAGAACAGCAGTAAACTTCAAAGAGAAAAAGATGCTCTGCAAAAGGCAGAAGAGAAAATCAGTCATCTCTCCGACAATTTGAATGAATATGGTTTCTCCAAAGAAGGTGTAGGCATTCAAGATATGGTGACAGAATGGCTGACGGCATGTGTCAATGAGGCTAAGGCCAAAGCCGAAGTGAAAGTTTTGATTGACCGCCAGCATGACATCGTCAACCAATATCGGGATTTTTCACCCGTAGGTACTCAAATAAAACGAAAAGAGCGTGCCGTAGGTATTGCTGAAGATAATTACCGCCAGCAATTACATGGCCTTGCAGAAGCCCATCTCCGTCTGCAGAACATCAAGATGACGACCGCCAACCTGCAAGTTATAGCATCGCCCGAGTATCCATTGACAGACAACGGCAGAAAAAGGCTTATCTACATCCTTGCCGCATTTTTCGGCAGTTTGGTATTCATAAGCGGCTACTTCCTGCTGATTGAATTGTTAGACCGCACTCTCCGTGACCCGGACCGCAGCAAACGTCTGACCGGACTCTCTGTCATTGCAGCATTCAACGGCGTAAGCAACTTGAAATTCCGTGGATTCCTCAAGGCTTGCAACCGGCTTGCCGCTGCCTATAGTTGCCGGCAAATGAACAACTATCTGCGTCCGGACCGTCCCACCGTCATCAACCTGCTCAGTATGGAGAAGCGTGAAGGAAAATCATTCCTTGCCAAGTACTTCATTGATTACTGGGAAACTGAAGACATGAAGGTACGCCTTGTACAATACGACCACGATTTTGACACACAAACCAAAGCGTATGTACAAGCGCAAGAACTGTCCGATTTCTGGGTATTGAACGAAGCAGAAGAGATACCGGACATCATCTTGGTGGAATATCCCGCTGTCAGTACCGCAACATTGCCTATGCCGGTATTGAAGAAAGCAGATTTCAATCTGCTGATAGCCAATGCCGCCCGCTTATGGGGCAAGGACGACGACACGCAGTTGAAGCCGTTGAAGGAAGAACTGGAAGGCACTCCCCTATTCATGTATCTCAACAATGCAGATCGTGAAGTGGTTGAGAGTTTCACTGGAGAATTGCCGCCTCATACTCCTGTCCATAGCTTCTTCAGCCGATTGGCACAATTAGGTTTAACGTCAAAATCAGCAGCTGTCAAATAAATGCAAACGGATATCAAAGGACATAGCATATCTCCCTTGGCGGTCACATTATTAGTGTTCATCATCGGATTAAGCGCAATTATCTATAGCGTACTATTCAGTACGTGGGATATCATTGCATACATTTGCTTTTCCCCTTTTTTTCTAATAATACTGATACAAGCATTTAAGAACCCATTCATCGGCTTATGCTTTTTGTTTACATTCAATTACTTCTTTATACTTTGGTATAGATATACGTTAGGAACCGGATTAAGTGTCTGGTATGACACTTCAACTATCATATTGTTTGTAGTATTTTTAGTATATTCTTACCATCAAGGAAAAGTTTCATGGAAATACACAAAAAATATTCTTACATTAGGAGGTGGTATATGGGCGTTATATACCGCAGCGGAAGTAATGAATCCAACAGCTGTCACAGAAGCCTGGATCTACTCCCGCGGAATTATATACAGCACCTTCATCGTTTCATTAATCGGTGTCCTGACGATAACTTCCTATAAACGGTTACGTATTATCCTATTTTTTCTCTCTGCATTTACCTTAACAGCTGTTGCCAAAGCCGCCTACCAGAAATACTTCGGCTTTGATGACATAGAAATGAACATGCTGATTGAGACAGAGATGTACAAAACACACTTTCTGCCTGGCATTACACGCTATTTTTCTTTTTTCACTGATGCCGGAAATTTTGGTTCCAATATGGGTTTTGCCGCTATTTTATTCGGAATTTCGGCAATCTTTATGAAAAAGCGCTCCATAAAGATATATTTCATTGCCGTTACAGTCTGTGCCATCTATGCTCTATTCATTTCCGGAACACGTGGAGCTTTATTCGTCCCGATAGGAGGCATCATTCTATTCACCTTCCTAAGTAAAAATGCCAAACTAATGGGAGCCACAGCCATATTCGGTTTATGTGTTTATCTTTTCTTCGCCCATACTTATATCGGAGAAGGCAATCCTCAAATCAGACGCATGCGTACAGCCTTCAGGCCGACTGATGACCCTTCATATATTGTCCGCCAGGAGAACCGGAAGAAATTAGCTGAATATCTGAAATACAAACCTTTCGGCGAAGGGCTCGGCTTAGGAGGAGTAGAAGCCAGAGTATACGGAGAGCGCCTCACCACCATGACTCCGCATGACTCGTCTTATGTAAAGCTTTGGATGGAAACCGGCATTGTAGGGTTGACACTTTTCCTTACCATATATATAAGCGCATTGTTAAGGGGATGCTATCTTATCATGTTCCGGATTAAGAACGAAGAACTGCGCGGTGTACTCACAGCCATTGCCTGCGGAATTTTCGGGCTGATGATAAGCGCTTACGGGAATGCCTTCTTCATGCAATTTCCTACGGGCTTCATGGTCATTTTATTTTTATCTGTCCTGCTTAATGGGGAACATATAGACCAGCTGTTGACAGAAAAACTGAGAACGAAAAAAACAATAGAAAAAATTAAATAGAAAAACAGATATGAACGATTTTTTTTCCATATTCAATCCCGAGTGGTGGATGGATGAGAACAACAATGCCTTGCAAATGACGGACGCGGTTCTTTTTTTGTTACTGGCCATCCCCGTAGCGTATTTGTTTATTTACGCATTGGCTTCTTTGCGAAAATACAAGAATCCTTATCCGCTCGCCAAAAAACAGCACCGGTTCCTGGTCCTCTTCGTTGTATTGAGAAATGGTAAAGAAGTAATAGAGTCCATCAATCATTTCCTCGATACACAAATCTATCCGAAGGACAAATATGACATTGCAGTGGCCGCCACGCAGTTGCCCGAAGAAGATTTAGTGACACTGCTCCAGATGCCGGTCAATATCGTCGTGCCCGATAAAGAGCATGGTACAAAGATATATGCCATACAGCAGGTTATGGAGCGTTACTCTCCTCATGAGTACGATGCCATCACCATATTCAATTCAGACAACAAAGTTGTTCCTAACGCATTGGAGCTTTTCAACAATGCCTACTACTCCGGATGCGATGCCATCCAAGCCCACCGCATGACGGAAAACCTAAATACCAACATCGCCGTATTAAACGCCACCAGCGAAGAAATCAACAACCACCTCTTCCGCAAGGCACATACGGCACTGGGATTCTCCTCCGCCCTCATCGGTTCGGGCATGATGTTTGACTTTGAGATGTTCCAGAAAATCACTCCACGATTGTCGGGGAGCGACTTGGCAAAGGCCACAGAAATGGAGCTTTTAAAGGAAAACATATACACCGAATATATGGAAGAAATCATATGCTACTGTAAAAAGACGGATGACACATCAGGCTACAGCAGGGAACGCCAGCGCTGGTTGAGTTCGCAATACCGCAGTTCCCTATTGGCATTAGGACAGTTTCCGATAGCATTTTTACAAGGAAAATGGGATTTATGCGAGAAGCTGTTCCAATGGTTGCTTCCATCCCGTTTTCTGCTCATTGTGTACATCACAGTGTGTGCCGTCGTAATGACACTGCTGGAATGGCCACTGTCCATCAAGTGGTATGCCCTTTTAGCCACTTTATTCATCACTTTCTTAATGGCTATGCCCGAAGGGGAAATCAACCGCAGATTCCGTCGCGCTTTCTGGTCCCTGCCGATATTGGTATTCACTTCTTTCATGAGCCACATCACAAGAATATTCAGAATAAGGAAGAAAGGAAATGCAGCAAAATGAGAATCGCCATCGAAGCCCAACGCATTTTCCGCAATGACAAGCATGGCATGGACTTTGTCATCCTGGAGACACTGAAAGAACTGCAAAAGCGGAAAGACGGTAATGAATATTACGTATTTGTTGCCCCGGGAGAGGACCGGTGCCTGGAAGAATCGGAGAATCTCCATATCATTGAGCTTCGCTGCCCTACTTATCCACTGTGGGAGCAGATAGCATTGCCCCAGGCTGTCAGGACGTTGAAAGCAGACTTGCTGCATTGTACATCGAATACAGCTCCGCTATGGTGTCCCGTCCCATTGGTGCTGACGCTTCATGACATTATTTATCTGGAACCGCGTCAGCATCGCAGTCCTTCCTTCTATCAGGAAATGGGATGGCATTACCGCCGCCTGATTGTTCCCCGCATCCTGAAGAAAGCAAGAAAGATTATTACAGTTTCGCAGTTCGAGTGTACCCGCATACGGGAAGCTTTGCAGCTTCCCAAAGAAGTCATTAAAGCCGTGTACAACGGCTACAGCGCTTACTTTACGATGCAGGAAACACCCGATGAGAGTATTGTGCAGAAATACATACCGCACCCGGACTTTCTTTTCTTTCTTGGAAATACAGACCCCAAAAAGAATGCGGCGCGTACCCTGAAAGCATACGCGTTATATCTGCAAGCATCCCAAACGAAACGCCCCCTTCTCATTGCCGATTTAAAAGAAGAATATATCGACCAGCTTCTTCAGCAAGAAGGAATCACCGGGATAAAAGAACACCTGTATTATCCGGGATATATCAGCAACAAAGATTTAGTAACCCTTTATAATGCAGCATTTGCATTCCTCTATCCTTCCTTGCGTGAAAGTTTCGGAATTCCTATGCTGGAGGCTATGGCTTGCGGCACTCCTGTAGTGACGAGCAACGTTTCGGCAATGCCCGAAGTTGCCGGTAAAGGTGCCATTTTAGTCGACCCTCAAGAACCGCAAAAAATAGCAGATGCCTTGCTACGTCTGGAGAATGATGCAACATTCTATCAGCAACAAGTAAATTACAGTCTGGAACGTGTAAAACTGTTCTCCTGGAAACACACAGCAGAAGAATATGTAAAGATATATCACAGTATTCACCAGTAATCGGCAAACATCATGAGAGACTTCATCATCACCAGCCTGCAAACATGGGACATCGAAATAGGTAGTACCATCAAGAATACTGCATTGGAAATTTCAAAGCAGAACCGGGTGCTCTACATAAACACTCCGATGGACATTTCCATCCGGCTGAGAGGGAACAGACAATCTCCGTCATACATCCGGCGTATGGACGTCATCAAAGGAGAGGCTTCACCACTCCGGCAAATCAACGCCAACATGTGGGTACTGGACTGTCCTTTCACCGTGCTCTCGGCCAATTTCCTGCCCGCATCGCTTTTCAATATCGTCAACAGAAAAAACAATGCCCGCATAGCCCGATGGATTGTAGAGCAGGCCACCGCGCTCGGCTTCAAGAATTACATTCACCTCATTGATACAGACATTTACCGCAGCCGCTATCTGAAGGAGTATATCCATCCGGCTGTCAGCATCTATTATCGGCGCGACTACATCATAGGCGAGGCCTACTGGCGCAGACACGGCACCCGTCTTGAGCCGGAATTAGCAGCCTCTGCGGACATTGTTCTGGCAAACTCCACCCGTTTTGCCGCAGAGTTGCAACCCTACAATCCCCATACCTACCCCATTGAAACCGGCGTAAACCTGGAGCTGTACAATCCGGCCAAGAAGTACGAAACACCCGGTGACATGCAAGACATTCCACGCCCTATCATCGGATATATGGGTACGATAAACAGTACCCGCCTTGACGGAGAACTGCTTTATCAGATAATAAGTCAGCGTCCCGATTATAGTTTTGTGTTCACCGGACCAGAAGATGACATTTTCCGTCGGAACCGTATCCATAGTTTGAAAAATGCCTATTTCACCGGACAAAAAAAAGTGGACGAATTACCGGCCTACATAGCTGCCTACGATGTCTGCATCAATCCGCAAATGGTGAACGAGATTACCGACGGTAACTATCCGTTGAAAATAGACGAATATCTGGCTATGGGTAAACCCACTGTCGCAACCAGTACCCACACCATGCGCAACATATTCGCAGGTCACACGCACCTGGCCATCAACCCGGAGGAATGGCTTGCGGCCATAGACCGCGCTGTGGCCGAAGCCGATGACGAAGAACTTGCCAAACAGCGCATCGCCTTTGCCGAGACTCACAGTTGGGGGCATAGCGTGAAGAAAATATATGACATAATCGATAAATTCCTGAAGGAGAGAACTACATGAACTATCGTAATATAGATGACCTGAACCATTGCATCCTGCAACATCTCAGCATTCTGCCACGGGATTTCGACCTCATCGTCGGCGTGCCCCGCAGCGGCATGTTCCCGGCCAATCTGCTGGCGCTCTATCTGAACCTGCCGGTCACGGACATAGATTCTTTCCGCAACGGACATATCTATCAGGCAGGAGAGCGCGGCAAGACTTTCAATATGACCGGCATCCGCAAAGTATTGGTGGTGGATGACAGCATCTCCAGTGGAAACGCCATGAATAAATGCAGGATATTGCTGCAGGACCTCAAGGACAGCTATGAAATAAAATACTGTGCCATTTACAGCACACCCGAAAACACCAAAAGCGTAGATTATCATTTTGAGATTCTGAGCTATCCCCGTTTCTTCCAGTGGAACATAATGAACCACTCCATCCTGCAAAAATCATGCATGGACATTGACGGCGTGCTTTGCGCAGACCCCACTCCGGAAGAGAACGATGACGGCGAGAAGTACCGTCATTTCCTGCTGAACGCTCCTCCGCTATTCATTCCCAAAGTCACCATTGGCACACTGGTCACTTCACGCTTGGAGAAATACCGTCCGGAGACGGAAGCCTGGCTCCGGAAGAACCATGTGAAATACAATAAGCTTGTCATGCTGGACCTGCCGGATATGGCTGCACGCCAACGGGCGAATTGCCACGCCTCCTTCAAAGCCAAAGAATACGGTTCATCCACCGACTACATGCTGTTTGTAGAAAGCTCTATGCCGCAGGCTGTGGAAATCAACCGCCTGACCAAGAAACCGGTACTTTGTACAGAAACTTTCCGGATGATTTATGAGTCTAAATCACTATACTATAATCTGAAGTCGGGAGAAACATGCCCGTGGCTACGGCGTTTTATGATAAGGGTGCGCAACAGACTGAGAGCATTATCTCCTTCCAAGAAATAGCATTCGCAGCATTTTGGAACAGTTAAACAGTTTATCTACTAATACCGGCCCGATTGTTGCAATAAAAGTTGCAGACAGCAATATGGGGACAATCGCATCAATCCCCATCATTTTCAGTATAATCCGCCCACCGGAAGTACCGAAACCATGAAAAAGATAAATACTGTACGCATAGCCGCCTATCCAGACAAAAAAACGGTTGTGCCACTTCGATGCCAGCAGCAGGAACAAGGTGGGAATCAACGTCACGGGATAAAGCAGCATGCTCAAAGAGGCGTATTTACCGGGATAGAACCACACTATCTGCATCAAGACAATCCCCCATAGCGCCACGGCAAGCAAGACACGCCTGACAGCCGGACGACTGTAGAGCGACACAGCAAAACGGCAGGCAGCCACGCCGACAAAGAAATAGGGCAATTGCCCCAAGGCTCCCTTGAAACTAAACAGGTTGGGAACCTCATGCAGAACCCAGACATCATTTATCCTGCTAAACACCAGAACCACCACACAGCAGATACTCCACTTGCCCAGAGTGTCCATCCACTTCCGGCTGTCTATCCACCATTGCACCACAAAAATCAAGAACAACGACGGCAGATACCAATATATAGTGTAAGGAAATATATATATGCGCCACAACTGGCTGAGTTCCCCTTTATTATTGGTGCCCGGCATCAGATACTGTACCAGAAAATACAACGTGCCCACCGCCGCCATCGGCACCAGCAAGCGCAACGCTTTTTTCCGGACAAAACTTCCAAAACCGGAAGATGCGGAGAAAGGCTTCAGTGCATAAACCCAACCGGCAATGGCGGTAAACAAAGGCATCTGAATATAATCTATCCATACATAGAAATAACGCAATGGGTGGGGAAAATCAATCTTCATGCCGCCATCGGGCCCGGAACCGATGACATGTCCCACCACTACCAATAGAATAGCGATGCCACGCAAAGTTTCAACAGATAAGTTTTTTTCCACATTTGCCATATTGCAAATATACGGAATTTATCTGTAACCGGTCTCACTATTTCCTTCTTTATTCCTGCATTGACGCACTTTTAAAATTGTAAAAATACATCTCCTTCCGGGTAAAATCCGTATCTTTGCCATGTTTTTCTTAAAAACGTACAATGAGTAAAAAAAGTAACCCTGACCCTCTATAGCGAGGGTCAAAACGCAGTAAGCATCGAAAAGAATACTGCACACAGTAGAAATCCATTATTGGATCAGTTGGAAATCATTGCAGAGGCAATTGGCGGCTTGCTGGAAGGGAAATCGTCTTTCTCCCAAAGCGAACTGCGCAGTCTGGCCCACATACGGCAGATGACACGTATGCACAAAACAAAGTCCGGAGAGTAATAGCTACTGTGAGTCAAATGTTTACGAATGTAACAAGTAGAAGGTTGCCTGAAGAGAGGGCTCCACCGGCTACTTTCTGTAAAAAAAACACATATTTCTCCATTGTATGCCTAAGCACCCGAAAAGAGACTGTAACACACGCAGGACAGCTTCTGGGGTCGGTGAGATGCCGCTAAACCCTACAAAAGTCCATTTGCAGGCTTGTTCTGTTATACGTAACTTTGCCGCATATTTTAAAAGATATGACCGCTGAACAGTCTCCCCCCCTTACACGTCACTATGAAGCCCTTCTATCCTTTCAGAATATAAGATAACTATCAGGAAATAGAAAACTAATACACGAAGAAAATGATTTGGTTCAAACACCCCAACGATTTGCCTAATGACAAAAGACTCGCCGCACTCATCAATAATGAAGGATGCAGGGGCTATGGTATGTATCTGCGCATCATCGAGATGCTCTGTGCACAGCCCGACAGGAAACTCAGTTTCAGTCAACTGAATATTATTTCAAGAAAAGGGTTCTCCAAAAAATACATGGAGAAAATCATCTGGGAATACAAACTTTTCACTATCCACGAAGAAGAATTCGAATCCGCCATCAACTTCAACTATACAGAAAAAGGAAATCATTTGCAAAATGATTTGAAAACTCCAGAAAAAACGGAGGATGCGAAAAATGACGATAAATCACTGAACAACAGTGGTAATACAAACAAAACCAGCCTCGCGCGCGTAAGAGAAGAACAGAATAGAGAAGAACAGATGAAGAGAAAAGACGACGATGTCGTCCAAAAGAACGGCGGCGACGGCGGCATCACTCCCTACCAGAGCTGGAGGAAGCAAGTGGATGGCTTGTCGAAAAATCAACTGTTCCGTGAAATGGTCTGCATGAGAAGCGGCTACAGTGTCCTGCTGAACAAGCATTTTGATACGGCACTGGAAGAATTCAAGAAACACATCGTACTCCTCGGAAAAGAAGAGAAGATGAACAGCCAGGAAGAAGTGCGAAGCTACTTCACGTTCTACACCCAAGCCGGCCAGCGCACCTCGCAGGAACTGCACATGCTGTTGCAGGGCCTCGAAAAGCAGCAGTCTGCCACCGCACCGCCCAACCCCTACCGCTACGAGCAGCTGGTGAACGGACGGCGCACCTACCTGGGCTGCCCCATCCCCGACGGAGCACCGCCCCGACCGGACAATACCGCCTTCTGGAACGAAACGACCCGTTCGTGGACTTCGCAAACCCCGCCGCCGTCATCGAAAAAGCCGAAACAGAAACCCGGCTGAAACGCCACACTCCGGCATCCGGAATGCCACACGTCAGCGTTCCGAATGCCACATGTCAACGTTCCGAATGCCACACCTCAGCACGTCCCAAGTGTGGCATTTACCCTCGTGAAGTGTGGCATTCTAACCCGCTAAGTGTGGCATTTCAACCCCTCAGGCTGCCCTGAAACTAAAATCTGCGTCTAAAAAATTATCAGAAAACTACTAAAGCAAACCTATATGAGAAATTTCCATCAACACGGCATTGATACCCGCGGCCGCATCAGCGGCAAAATCAAGATCATCTGCCCGCAATGTAACGACACCCGCGGACACAAAGGCAACAAGTCACTCTCCGTAGACCTGGACAAAGGCTTGTGCTACTGCCACCACTGCGGCTACAAGCTCTACGTGCCCGACGACGCCGAAGAACGCCTCAAGCAGCAACGCCGCGACATGCACCGGAAGCCCGCCGCACCGCCCCAGCACTTCCGCCGTCCCACCTTCGACCCTGCCCGGATGCAACTCTCCGAGAACCTGGAACGCTACTGGACCACCGTCCGCTGCCTGCCGCAGGAGCTGCTGCGCACCCTGCGCATCACCGAAGAGACGGTGCGCCTCCCGGAGAGCAGTCAGGAGGAGAACTGCATCTGCTTCAACTACTTCGAGAACGGGACGCTCGTCAACACCAAGTACCGCAGCGCCCTGAAACACTTCATGATGGTGAAGGGGGCCGAGCTCATCCCCTACAACGTGGACAGCATCCTCGGCACCCCGGAGTGCATCATCACCGAAGGCGAGTTCGACGCGGTAGCCATCATCGCCGCCGGACGCAAGGACGTCGTCTCCGTGCCCGCCGGCGCCCAGAGCAACCTCACGTGGCTGGACCGCTTCGTGGAGTCGCACTTCGAAGACAAGCAGGCCATCTACATCGCCGTAGACGAGGACCCGGCAGGGCAGTCGCTCCGGCAGGAACTCACGCGCCGCATCGGAGTGGAACGCTGCCGCATCGTGCACTTCGGCGAGGGCTGCAAGGATGCCAACGAGCATCTGGTGAAATACGGCGCCGAAAGCCTCCGCATCTGCATCGAGCAAGCCGAAGAAGTGCCCCTGGAAGGCATCTTCACCGCCGAAGACTGCCGCGACGACCTGCGCTCCCTCTACGAGAACGGCCTGCAGCGGGGTGCCGACACCGGCTGGGACAACTTCGACGAACACTGCACCTTCGAGCCCCGCCGCCTGCTGGTGATGACCGGACGCCCCGGCGACGGCAAGTCCGAATTCACCGACGAGCTGGTGCTGCGCCTCTGCCTGCGCCACGAGTGGAAAATCGCCTTCTTCAGCCCCGAAAACATGCCCATCGCCTACCACCTGCACAAGCTGGCGGAGAAGCTGACCGGCCACCGCTTCACCCCCGGACCGGGCATGACGGAAGCCCTCTACGGGCAGGCAGTGGGCTGGCTGGACCGCAACGTGTCGCACATCCTGCCCGACGACGGGAGCTACGGCATCGACCACATCCTGGAGAAAGCCCGCCAGGTGGTGCGCCGCAAAGGGGTGCGCATCCTCGTCATCGACCCCATGAACCGCCTGGAACAACGTCTGGAACCGGGGCAGACGGAAATGGACTACATCACCGACACGCTGAACAAGCTGGGACGCTTCGCCACCCGCAACCAGTGCCTCGTCATCCTCGTGGCCCACCCCCGCAAGGTGAACCGCAACGAAAAGGACGGCACCCGGCGCCGTGTCGAGATGAACGACATCAACGGCTCCGCCAACTTCGCCAACATGTCTGACTTCTGTCTCGTGGTAGACCGCAACGACACGAAGCAGATAGCCACCATCTACATCGAGAAGGTCCGTTTCAAACACTTGGGCAGCGCCCACACCGAAGCCAAGTTCGTCTACAACCACCTGAACGGACGCTACTGGCCCTGCGAGGAAGACGTCATCCACACCCCCCAAGGAGAGCAACCGGGACCGGTGAACACGCAGTTCGACAATGAGAATTGGTTGAAAAATAATGAAGAACAAGGCAGGTTATTCGAGTAAAAATCCGTATCTTTACAAGACGGAAAGAAGAGAATAGGTGTAAGCATGTGCAAACCGTACAATCACGTGTTATCCGTATTAAAGAAAACATATAACCTGAACTTTAAAGAATATGATGAAAGAAAATGATTCCTTTGCAGAGCCTCGCTTCCCCGTCCGCAGTTACGGGAAAGGCGAACTGGCCATGTACTACCTTCCGGGCATCGCCCAGCAGACTGCCGTCAACCGGCTGAACGAATGGATACGCACCGCCCCCGGACTGGAACAGCGCCTGCTTGCCACGGGCATGAACCCCTATTGCCGACGGTACACGCCCGCGCAGGTGCAGCTTATGATTAATGTCTTCGGGGAGCCTTCTTAGAAGGTTCCCCGAAGACATTAATCCTCACCCCCACTCTGTCTATATGCTCACGCAATGCCTCGTTTTCAAGATTGGCATATACCACCACTTCACGCACTTCATCAAAACGAGCTAAAACAGCACATATCCTGATTACTGTTTTCCAACATATTCCATGTCTTTTTATTCAGTTTACGCACATCTATGCGAATACAAATATACCTCCTATTTGTCACAAATCCAAAACAAAAAAAACAATAACCTCCCTTATCCTCTCCCAACCTCCTCCTGCCTCCCCCAACCTCCCTTCCTCCCTGCCCCATGTACTATCTTTGTATCAACGAAACGGAGCAGAGGCCATCGCCGCGGAGACACCTCCTTTCCCCTTTCGGAATGAAACATTAACCATTAAACATCAACCATCATGCCAACAGCATTAGTAGTGCGCACACAGCGCCACAAGAAAATCGGGGACAGCAGCTCCCCCATGGTCTACACCCTGAAACGCAAGCCCCAAGATGCCAAAATCTTCGACCTTGCCCGTATCGCGCAAGACATTGAAGCACTGGGAGCCATGTCGACCGAAGACGTGGAGCACGTAGGCAAAGCCATCGTACGACAGATGCGCCAGACGCTGACGGACGGCAACAGTGTCCGTCTGGACGGCTTCGGCATCTTCCACACCACCTTTAAATGCCGTGCCACCGAACTGGCCAAAGACTGCACCGTGAAAAACATCGAGCGCGTCAACATCCGCTTCAAGGTAGCCAACACCCTGCGGCTGGTGAACGACAGCAACGCCACCACCAAAGGTGGAGCAAACAACCTCGTCTTCGAGCTTGTAACTGCCGACAAGGATAGCACCGGCGGAGGTTCCGGCGGCAATAATCCCGATGGCGGAGGTTCCGACGGAGACCAGGGGGAGAATCCGCTGGGATAAAAAAGAGGGATTAAGGATGAGCTTGTGTTCATTAATCATTAATCATTAATCCTTAATCCCTAATCCTTAATCTCTAATCCTTAATCCTTAAACATCAAACATCATGAGTACAAAATCATCAGCCTGGGACAAGATTCTGAAAGTAATCATCGCTGTAGCTTCGGCACTTTTGGGTGCATTCAGCGCACACGCCATGAACAGCGGTGGTCCCTTTTAGCGAACAGCCCCCAAAGGCAAACAGTAAAGAAAAATGAGAAAAATTGATTTGATTGTGATACATTGCAGCGCCACGTGCGAGGACCGTCCCTTTACCGGACAAGCTCTGGAAGCCGCGCACCGCCGACGTGGATTTGATGGCACAGGCTATCATTTCTACATCCGCCGTGACGGACAAATCCTGACTACCCGCCCGGTCGAGAGGGCCGGCGCCCACGCCCGCGGCTACAATGCCCACTCTATCGGAATCGCCTACGAAGGCGGATTGGACCACTATGGGAATCCCAAAGACACACGCACGGAATGGCAGCGCCACTCGCTCCGCGTACTGGTCCGTGCTTTGCTGATGGACTATCCGGAAGCAAAAGTGGCGGGACATCGCGACCTCAGCCCCGACCTGAACAACAACGGAGAGGTGGAACCAATGGAATGGACGAAACAATGCCCGTGTTTTGAGGTGAAAAAAGAAAAGTGGTAACCAAGAAAAGAGAGGTGACAAAGCATGACAAAAGCTTTGCCACCTCATTTTTTATTCATACATTTGTTTTGATTATGCAAAAAGTGCATCAAAAAATTCAGCCGTATGAAGTACCCTATTGGAATACAGAGTTTTGAGAAAATCCGTCTTGGTGAGTACACCTATGTAGACAAAACTGCATTGATTCACCAATTGGTCAATACAAGTAACTACTACTTCTTGAGCCGCCCACGGAGATTCGGAAAGAGTCTGCTCATCAGCACACTGGAAGCCTACTTCAACGGACAGCAGGAACTATTCAAGGGACTGGAAATAGAACAGCTTGAAAAAGAATGGACGAAATATCCGGTACTGCATTTGGATTTGAACACAAGCAAATACGATGAAAAGAACAGCCTTATCAATGTATTGAACGATACCCTCTGCCAGTGGGAAAACATCTACGGAACTGTCCCCAGCGAAGTCAACCCCGAACTGCGTTTCAAGGGAATCATCCGCCGCGCCTACGAGCAGACCGGCCAGCGCGTGGTCATCCTCGTGGACGAATACGACAAACCCATGCTCCAAGCCATTGGTGACGAAGAACTGCAAAATGAATATCGCAACACACTCAAAGCCTTCTACTCCGTAATGAAAACGCAGGACCGGTATATCCGTTTCGGCTTCCTAACGGGAGTGACGAAATTCGGAAAAGTCAGTGTGTTCAGCGACCTGAACAACCTGATAGACCTCTCCATGGACCGACAGTTCCAGACGCTCTGCGGAATGACCGACAAGGAGATACACACCTATTTTGAAGAACCGCTGCACCAGATAGCCGAAAACTACGGTATCACCTACGATGAAGTCTGCCTGCGACTGAAAGAACGGTACGACGGCTACCGCTTCCGCCAGAACGGAACCAATCTGTATAACCCCTTCAGCCTGCTGAATACCTTCCGTTCCCTGGAGTTCGGCAGCTACTGGTTCGAGACCGGCACCCCCACCTACCTTGTGAAACTGCTGAAAGACAACAACTTCTGTCTGCCCGACCTTACGAGTGAAGGAGTGACTGCAGAGACACTGACAGACGTGGAGTCGTTCAAGGATAATCCCATTGCCGTGATTTACCAAAGCGGCTACCTCACGATAAAGGAATATGACGAAGAATTCAACATCTATCGGCTGGGATTCCCCAACAAGGAAGTGGCCGAAGGATTCATCAAATACCTGGTTCCCTACTACATGCCGATAAAGGACAGTGAATCCGTCTATTTTGTATCAAACTTCATTGCAGATGTACGCAAGGGTAATCCGGAGCAGTTCATGACCCGCCTGGCCACCATGTTTTCTGATACGGACTATAAGATTGTGGGCGATGCCGAACTTTATTTTCAGAATGCTTTCTTCATCGTGATGCGCATGATGGGATTCTATACCAAAGTGGAGCGTCCTACCAGTGAAAGCCGTATGGATATGGTAATAGAGACTAAGGATTACGTCTACATCGTAGAGTTTAAACTGGATGGTACACCCGAGGAAGCCCTGCAACAGATAGAAGACAAAGGATATGCCAAACCCTTCGCAATGGACCACCGGAAGCTGTACCGCATCGGGGTAAACTTCTCGTTGGAGAAGAGGAGTATTGACGGATGGAAGATTGAATAAAAGCACACTACGGAAACAACTAATTATCAAAAAACTTACCTACAAAACACAGAAAAAGGAAGCATACTATTTTTTGTGTTCTTTTGCCGGTAATAACAAAAAACTTATGCCTCAGGAGTCACGCCTTAAAAAATCATTGCTCAATGCGCGGGTTAACCTCATTTTTTATGTCCTGAGTTTAGCCCTATCATTTTTTTCCAGGAAAATCTTTCTGGATGCATTGGGCGCAGACTTTATGGGGCTGATAGGTACACTGAACAATCTCCTGGGTTTTCTGAACCTTGCCGAATTGGGTATCAGCACAGCCATCGGCTACGTTCTGTATAAACCCCTCTTTGAACACGATGAAAGGAAAATCAATGAAATCATTTCCGTTTTCGGTTTCATCTACCGCCGTATCGGTTTCATCATTCTAAGTGCAGGATGTGCCTTGGCATGCTTCCTACCCCTGATATTCCCCAATAATGTCTTTGATTTAGGCATCATCTATTTTGCATTTTTCTCGTATCTGACCACTTCACTAATAGGATATTTTGCCAATTACAAGCAAACCCTTTTGGGAGCGGACCAGAAAAACTATGTAGTGACAGCCTATTTTCAAAGTGCCGTACTGATAAAGACTTGTCTGCAAATGGGATTAGTCTATTATACGGGCAACTATTACCTGTGGATTAGCCTGGAACTTCTGCTGGGCATTGTCTATTCCATTATCCTGAACTGGAAAGTCAACCAGGTATACCCTTGGCTGAAAAGCGAAGTGAAACAAGGCAAGCTGCTTTTCAAGAAATATCCGGAAGTAACCCGGTATACCAAACAGCTATTTGTCCATAAACTGGGCAGTTTCGTACAATTCCAAACCACTCCCTTCCTGGTATATGCCTTCGTCTCTCTTAAGACTGTGGCATATTATGGAAACTATACCCTCATTATAGATAAGATAAGTATATTTATCAGCAACCTATTAGGGAGTACCAATGCAGGAGTAGGCAATCTGATAGCCGAAGGCGATTCCAAACGTATCCAGCAAGTATTCTGGGAGCTGATGGGTATCCGTTTCTTGATAGCCGGAACCATTTCATTTGCCCTGATTCGACTGACCGGCGCTTTCATTTCATTATGGTTGGGAAGTGAATATGTATTGCCCCAACACATTCTGTACCTGATTATCATCAACTCGTTCATCAGCTACACCCGAGGTGCCATAGACCAATTTACCTATGGGTATGGCTTATTTCAAGATACTTGGGCTCCCATTGCGGAAGTAATCATCAACCTGACTGTTGCCATCATTGCCGGACATTTTTGGGGACTGCCGGGAATTTTGATGGGCAACATAACCAGTTTATTTCTCATCATAGTCATTTGGAAACCTTACTTTCTTTATTCGCAAGGATTCAAAATATCCGTTTTCCACTATTGGACGGGCTACATCAAGCATCTGCTGATTATACTGCTGCCGGGAATAGTATGCTACCATCTCTATCCAAGCAATGACTTTACACCGGAAAGCTCTTTTACACATTGGATTCTCTATGGAATGATTCTGATTTCCACTTATGGGATATTAACCTGCTCGTTGCTCTATCTTTTCACTCCGGGCATACGTGCATTCGCTCACCGGATACTGAAAAGGCATCATTGATTGTTTTTCAAACGGTCAAAAACTTTCTCCCATTCATCCACCACATTTTGTATATCAAAACGTTTCACATGCTCCATACAATGCTTTGACATCTCCCTGCGCAATTCCTCATCCTTCATCAATACGCCCAGCTTCCGTGCAAACTGCTTACAAGAGAAAGGAGGAACCAGCACGCCGGTCTGTCCGTCTTCTATAATATCCGTTATAGCAGCGAACGAGTTGAATGCCACCGGAATCGTTCCGAATGTCATGGCTTCGGTCAATACCATTCCCCAGCCTTCAAAATCACTTGTCATACATAAAATACTTGCATCCCGGTAGAACGAATCAGGATTTTGGTATCCTGCAAAAACAACACGTTCCATCTTTGAAGACTTTTGCTCCAACTCCTTCCGTGTCGGTCCATCACCCACAATTACCAATTCCCAATCAGGAAAATCTTGATACAGATATCTCCAAATGTCAATTAAACGATCAACCCGTTTTTGATACCACTCTATCCGGCCAACATACAATAACTGTTTTTTCTTTGTCTCTATAAAAGTCTGTGTGGTATAAGTATTAGGATTACCGATGGCGACAACCCGCTCCATATCACCCGGATGTATCCTTTTCAGTTCAGGAATGAACTTTGAGGAAAGCAAGCAGAATAAATCTGTATAAAGGAAACAATCGTCATAACAGACTTTCAAATTCTGCCAATAATCGGATTTTATCTTCGGAATCTTGATTACGCGAGCTATTCGCTTGACCTTTTCAATCCATGATTTGTTTCTTAAACGCATCGTGAGGCCAAACAAGTGATCATACATATTTAAAGGAGACAAGTGCAACACGGAGATTGCTTTTACCCCACTGATGTCTTTGGAAAAGCGGCACAGTGCATGATATGCCATAATATCTTGGTTTATCACAATATCAACATGATGTTCTATCAGAAAATTGCGATAAAAAGGAGCATTCTTCTCCACTTCTTGAACAGAAAAAGGGAAAAAATAAATAGGAGCAGGATATGGATAATCCTCAAGGGATTCATCACAAATGTTATGCAAAAACAACACCTTGTGTTTTCTCTTTATCAATTCTCTGCAAAGCAAATCGCTCACTCTTTCGATACCTCCGCGATGAGGATGGAACATTCTGGGATATATAAACAAGATATTCATAATGACCTCCGCTATTTTACTCCAAACATTTTCTTGAATTTTATACCTGACAAGAAACGCATCCACCCGTCAAAAGCCGATGCCCCCACCCTGCAAAGCAAGAATTTGCCCAACACATCCGCTTTATATTGTGGAAGAAAAAATCTTCTTATCCATTCTTTGTCTGATAAAAGGACTTGATGTAAAAAAGACAACCGTTCCTGCCGGGTATACTTATGCTCTGGTTTATAGATGGCCAAAATCACTTTATGGAAAAAGACAGTCAATGAATTCCATGTTCTATCCAATGAGCTATCCTCCAAATTAAATTTCTTTTGATACACATACACCCTTTCCAAAAAATTGGAGAATGCTGCATATTCTGCCGGAAAGCTGTTTATACGTACAGACAATGTATCCATGGAATAGCCCACTCTATAAATATAATTATTATAATCACGAATAACCATAAAATCCGAATACATCAAGTAGTCCAACATAAACAGCATATCTTCCAATCCGGAGACAAAAGGGACAAAACTCACTTGATATTGCTTGATTATTCTATTGTCGTATAGCTTGCTCCATGCATACGCAACGCGCTTGTCTATCAAATCCGTCAGCATAAGGTACATTTCTTCTGAAACGATTTCCTGCTCAGGAACGTGGAACGTTTGAAAATTTCCATTGGACAGATATATATCAAAAGAGCCGACTATTACTCCCTCCTTTGTTTTATCGGCAGGCAATGCACCGTACAGCCTCTCAAGATAACAAGGCTTTACATAATCATCTGAATCAACAAAGGCTATATATCTTCCACAAGCATTCATCAAACCAGTATTCCGGGCACAGCTCAATCCTGCATTGACCTGATGGAACACCCGTATCCTCGTATCCTTCCTGGCATACTCTTCACAAATCTCCCCGCAACGGTCAGGGCTCCCGTCATCTACCAGCAACAGCTCAAAATTCGTAAAGGTCTGTGCAAGAATACTGTCAATGCACTGGGGCAAGTACTCTTCTACCTTATAAACGGGTACTATAATGGATATTTCCGGAACATTATTCATATTCGCTCATTTTGTATGCAACACTGCCTTCATTTTTATAGACAACACCAACAAATAGTAGGCTGACTTTACAAAAGCCTTAAAATACAAATAGCCGGCATACGTAGGAAGCACATAATGGATGTTCTGCAACATCAGCTTCCATTCGGGGTGCAGGCCCGTCATCTCCAACAAAGACGCATACTTTTTGTTCCTGAATACCAAATAACTCTGATAATGAAAGGATGTGTCTTTCGTAAAATACAGAATACGGTCAAAATATTTCGCTTTCAGATTCTCAAAGTATATATATATCTGCCGGTTATCCTGCAAACACCGGGAAGACCGGATAAAGTCGTAAATATACCCCAGCACCAGCACACGACATTCCAAATTACGTATAGACGGTGCCCGCATAATAGAATTCGGTTGCATAAAATAAAAGTAAGTTGCCTCATCAACAACATACATACTTTGGGCTATACATGCCAACTTAAATGACCATAAATCATCTTCGTGTACAATACCTTCCTGAAAATAAAGTTTATGTTGCAAAACAAAGAAACGATTTATCAGCTTGTTCACCGCCATGACATACCATTTTCCCTGCACATAAGTGGAAAGTACAAGAGCATTCCCTTCATAAAACCCGGTGCCTAATGATAAAGGAGGAGCCCAACGTCTGGCGCCGGTCACCTCGTAATTGCCTATCACAAAATCCGGTCGCTTCTGCACCGCTGCATCTGCCAAAAGCTCTATTGCATTCGCAGAAATATAGTCGTCGCTATCCAAGAAGTACAGATAATCGCCAACAGACGCTGAAATACCGGTGTTTCTTGCAGCAGAAAGCCCTCTGTTCTCTTCATGTTCCAGACATCTCACCACCGTTCCGCGCGGATGCGAAGCCACCACCCGTCTGGCTATCTCCATAGAGTCGTCCGGAGTGCAGTCATTCACAAGAATGACTTCCAAATCCTGCCAAGTCTGGTTCAACACGGACAACAAACACCGTTCTATGTACTTGGCAACATTATAAACCGGAACAATAATGGAAACTTTCATGCTTTCAATCATATTTTCAGAATTTCACCTCATGTCCTTCCACAAACTCTTCCCACCACACAACAAGCGTCAACAGATTGAAATATTGCAAAGCCTTGTTCTGCCTATGCCAGAACCAACCGCCCTCCTTCTCTGCAACTTGTTCATAATCTGTAAGAAACTTCTTCACTGCATCACGACGCAGATAGTTGTCCATAATGCCGGAAGCAAGAATGAATTCCTTAAAGAAAGCACGTCGGGCCCTATCACGGAAGAACAGTGGCATAGGTGCAAAACCGCCCTGCTTCTTCTTCAAGGTAATGGCCTCGGGAAGTAAAGGTTTATAATGGTGCTTTAACAGATATTTAGAAACGGAACGACCCCGCGCAATGTCCAGTACACTGTTGCCCCTGCACTTCAACCCTACCGGTAGCTCCTGCAGGAAATGGAAAAGCTCCAGGTCCATAAAAGGATACGTCAGATTGTTACCGAACATGCGTGCCATGCTGGAAGCCTTGAAAAGAATGATACGGTTGATTACAGTCTCCAAATCGGAAAGAATGGCATGCTGCGCATAAAGATGCTCGAAACTGTGGATATCGGGCCATAGTGATTTTACCGGCTCAAAATCTTCTTTCGGATTTTGCAGAAGGGCACACAAGGCAGAATCGGAGAAGCCGAAACGCTCCCCTTCCAGAATATGAAGTATCTTATCCAAATGGAAATTGATGCGGGAAAGCTTTCCGCCGGTATCAAAGGTTTCATGCTCCAGCAGACGGCTGATGCCACGCAGCAAGGGACGCAATCCTATGCGGGCGGATAGATAATGCAACGCCACTTCGCGGCCGGAAGTACCGAAATACTGGTCACTGCCGTCACCTCCCAGAATCACGTCGGGCTTGTCATCGCCTATCATGCGCATGGCACAATAGTTTACCATCAGCCCGCCTTCCATAAAAGGCTCACCCAGAAAACGGACAATGTCGGGCAAGGCACTGGTTTCCGTACCGTCAATCTCGTACTCATGATGGCGCGTGCCGAAGGTTTCAGACATCAGACGGGCCATGGGCAGCTCCGTCCAGGCATCTCCTTTAAAGCCCACGGAATAGGAGTCAATCTGGCCGTCGTAAATGCTGCGCAGCGCAGCAAGGTTTGAACCGGAATCATAGCCGCCACTCAGCAGGATACCTACCCTGCGGCTATGGCCGATACGCCGGCGGATGGCTTGCGCATGCAATTCTCCATAACGGCGGGAATAGGCCTCGACATCCGGATTCCGTTCAGTCGCCACCTTGGGTTCATGCTCAAAAACGCTGTCGCGCTTCAGACAATAAATGTCATCTGCCACCTTTTCATATAAGCCGGGATTTCTTTCCTTCAGCGAATCAAACATGGAATGTACGTTCGCTTGTGTCTCTAACTTTACAGAAGCCCAAACCGGCATCAGATAACCAAGCTCTGTCAACATGTAGAACTTTTCGCCGGCACCTAAAGAATGAACATCGAATAGGGCGAAATTATTCTTCTTCAAAATGCCACGCTGAAGGAATGTACTCAATGAAACCAGATTAGGCTCGAAATTTTCTTCCAGTTGGTCCTCTAAAAATTGCCAGGAAGTGGCAAAATTACCATCAATGTGACAATAGACGGGATAATGCGTGCCATGATGGTCGCGCACCACTCCGCATTCATTTTCTGAATAATATACTATGGTGAACGAACCGTCCAGGCGTGAAAAGCCATATGCCGGATCGGATAGAAACGCATCAGCAGCAAGCTTGGCATTGGTATCATCCGGAGTTGCCTGCAAGGTGTCCCGATTATACAAAGTTCCGAAAAAGAAAAGTCTCAGATTATAACTTTCAAAAGAAGATTCCGGCTCTTCTCCCTCTACACAGACTGTACGCCAATCTTCTAAAGTGATTTTTCCGTATATCATTTGTTTGCTTATAGACTTGTTTATTGTGTATCCCTTTCTATTTTTCCGCCACCCCATGCCTGGTATGTATAAAGGTCTTGTTTGCTCCCCTCAGCTTGAAGATGTTTCCTGCCATCAGCAGGAATGTATAGGGTATCTTTTGCAGGGCCATTGCCAGGCGGCTGGTGCAGAACCTTTTGGGAACGGCAACGAGCAGTGCGACAGCGAGCAACACCAAGAGCAGCCACCACTTCAGCCCCCATGTCCAGCGATAAACCGTAAACAACACGGAGAAGAGGAACGTGAACCCCATCAACAGCAGGCGGGGAATGGAAAGCTGCTGGAAAAGCTTGTCGCAGAAGTCCCAGTTACGCGCAGCAAGCGCCTTCCACAGAAACTTGGCGAAGGTCTGGCAGTAATGCCATTGTGCCGAAAGCCAACGGCGGCGCTGACGGGAGAAATCACCGGTGTTCTGTATCTTCTCATCGAACACAAAGGTTTCGGGCAAATAATAAAAACGCTTGCCGCGATAGAGCAGGGTCAGCTCCAATTCACGGTCGAAACCGCCCACAGCCTTGATGTCAGCCATCGTATCACGAAACAAGTCATAACGGAACGCCATACCGGAACCGATAAGGGCAGCCGACAAGCCCAGCTTGGCATGCCCCAGACGGAAAATGGTATTGTTGATTTCCTCACTGATGGCATCGAGCAGGGCCATGTCATTGTTCAGGTTCTTGGCACTCCGGTGGGTCTGCACAATCTCGACTTCCGGATTGGCGAAGAGGTCGTTAATATCACTCAGATAATCGTAAGGGATGACATTGTCCGCATCAAGCACCAAAGCGATGTCATAGTCATTGCCGATGGCAGCCATGGCGGCATTCAGAGATTTGGACTTGGTGCTTTTCTCAAAATGCACTTCAACCAGGCGGACAGGAAGCACAGCGAGGGAAGCGTTGGTTTCGGGCTGCATACGGTCCGAAATGACAACCGTATCAAAACAGTCGGCGGGATAATCCTGCTCCAGACATGAATGGACGCACTCGTGTATCACGGCATCTTCGCGGTAGGCAGGAATCAGTATGGCAAAACGCTTGTGTTCCTTGGCTGGAGGGGGCAGAGGCAGGTCACGCCGGCGTGACGCCAGACTGTAAACCAATAGATACAGTATGTTTATTGCAAACCATATGTATAAAAGCCAATCGAATATATTCAATATATGTTCCAAATTCAGAGCTATTTAAGCTTTAGAGTTGCTGCTTGTTTTTAATGGGTATCCGACACAAAGATACAAAAAAGAAGTAGAGTCCGGACAAAATATACAAAAAATGCGAAGAATATAGGAATAAAAAAACGAGCAAGCTCTCACGAACCCCTCGCCCCTGTAAGAAAAGCCTTAAAGGCTTTTCTTTTAAACTGCGTCAATGTTACCTAAAAATCAATCTTTCTCTTTACCTGAAAAATAAAACTTCAATTACCTATTCTGAAAACTTCAAAATCCAATTTTTACCTTTACCTAATTTACCTATTTATTCAAAACATTTAGCTTATGAAAAAAATCTATTTTCAATCCTTTTACCTAACAACTAATATCCTTTATTGAAAACTGTTTTTATTATTTATCAAATCCAAATGCAGTTTCCCAACTGCACTGCAAAGGTAAGTGTTTTATCCGCACGCACAAAACGCCGGCATATTTTTCGCGCGTTTTATAACATTGTTTTAGAGTTTAAGGGTACAGTTTACACTTATAAACATTTTATTGTTCATCGGGAGTATACTTTCCAGTAAAAAACAAACCACCGAAGCGCCGAAACGCTTCGATGGCTGTCCCCTTTAAACACCTTTAAACAAAATGAATTTCTTCTTTATTTTCTTGCTTCGGCAATATAACCTAACGCTTCTTTACATTTTTCTGTAACATAAGTCCAGTCTTCAGCAGCGACCTTATCCTTCGGGAAGAGTTTGGAGCCCATACCTACGCAGAACACACCCGCCTTAATCCAGGAGGTCAGGTTTTCCTGAGTCGGCTCCACTCCACCGGTCACCATCAGCTTGGACCAGGGCATCGGAGCCAGCAGACCTTTCACGAGTTTGGCACCAAGCACGTCGCCCGGGAATATCTTGCAGAGGTCGCACCCTACTTCTTGCGCGAAGCCCACTTCTGAAACGCTTCCGCATCCCGGAGTATAGGCTACCAGGCGACGGTTACAAATCTTGGCAATCTCAGGGTTGAACAACGGGCCTACAACGAAGCATGCACCCAACTGCAAGTACAGCGCCGCAGTAGCAGGGTCAACGATGGAACCTACACCCATAGCCATCTCCGGGCACTCTTTGGCCGCAAACTTCACAACTTCCGCAAACACCTCGTGGGCAAAGTCACCACGGTTCGTGAATTCGAACGCACGAACACCTCCATCGTAACAAGCCTTTACAACTTTCTTTGCAACTTCTGCATCCTTATGATAAAAGACGGGCACCATGCCGGTAGAACCAATCTTATTCAATACTGCGATTTTATCAAATTTACTCATCTTTTTATTTACGATTTGACGATTTACGATTTACGATTAATATTACTTTACTTTATATCTATTCTTTTTATTTACGATTTGACGATTCAAACTTCCTTTGCTAACCGATTTCTTGTAGTGACAATAGAACTCACTATTATTTTATACAATTCATGCGCCTCTTGTTGCAACCCAAGCAGTTTATTAGCAGGAATCATCTCACTTTCAGCAATAATTTCCAACCAGTGTATAGTTTCATCCAGTTCTTCCTCTACCATTTTCAGTTTATTCAGAAAATCCTTATCAGACTTTCCCAAACAAGCTGCCCTATAATTGGCAGCAGGTGAAGTCCCTGAACGTACTATTTGTTTAGCTATAGCCATTGACGAAATCCGATTAGGCATACAATCTACCATCTTGATTATTCTCAAAGAGAACACCTTCAATCGTATTTTCAATTCCTCCGAGTTCACTGTAGAAGTAATTTCAATCGTACATCGTAAATCGTCAAATCGTAAATGAGCTTAGCGTTGTACTCGTCCGCTTGCATCCCCTCCTGCCAGCGCTTCTACCTCTTCGGTAGAAACAAGGTTGAAGTCACCGTTGATAGTGTGCTTCAAGGCGGAAGCGGCTACTGCAAATTCGAGGGCGGCACCCTGGTTGGGTTTTGTCAGCAGGCCGTGGATGATACCACCTGAGAAAGAGTCGCCGCCACCTACGCGGTCGACGATAGGATTGATGTCGTAACGCTTTGACTCGTAGAATTCCTCGCCGTTGTAAATCATTGCTTTCCAGCCGTTGTGGGTAGCGGAGAAAGACTCGCGCAACGTAGAGATTACGTATTTGAAGCCGAATTCCTTCGCCATCGCCTTGAAGATTCCCTTGTAGCCTTCAGCGTCCGTCTTGCCGCCTTCCACGTCTGCATCGGGCTTGAAGCCCAGACAGAGTTCAGCATCCTCTTCGTTGCCGATGCAGACATCCACATACTGCATCAAAGGCTTCATGATGGACTGGGCTTTTTCTTTGGTCCAGAGTTTTTTACGGAAATTGAGGTCTACCGACACCGTAACGCCGTGACGTTTGGCAGCCTCGCAAGCCAGGCGGGTCAACTCGGCGGCCTTGTCGGAGATGGCGGGAGTGATACCTGACCAGTGGAACCAGTCTGCACCTTCCATGATGGCATCGAAATCAAAGTCCGCCGCATCTGCCTCGGCAATGGCAGAGTGTGCACGGTCATAGATTACCTTACTGGGACGCATGGAAGCACCGGTCTCAAGATAGTAGATACCTACACGGTCACCACCACGCGCAATGAAATCCGTCTTTACGCCATACTTGCGCAATGCGTTGACAGCCGACTGGCCTATTTCATGTTTCGGCAACTTGGTTACAAAATAAGCATCATGTCCGTAGTTGGCACAGCTGACAGCCACGTTGGCCTCGCCGCCGCCATATACCACATCAAAAGAGTCGGACTGCACAAAACGGGTGTTTCCCGGAGTAGACAGCCTCAGCATGATTTCACCTAATGTAACTACTTTCTTTCCCATAATCTTTCTATGTTTTATTTTAATATGAAATTAATTTGTTTCCTTTCAATTTATCATTTCGAGGTATAAACAGAACTTAAACACCTGAAACCATGGAGAGTAAATCAAAATAACATTCGTTCTTCATAGTCTTCGTGTACGGGCACAAAGATACAACAATTTTTGAAATACAAAAAATTATCATATATTTGTATCGAAAATATTAAGATTATAATTGTGTGCGAGCACAAGAAGATGTACGATGGGACGATTTACGATTAGACGATTGAGATTACATTGTAGAATCGTAGCCAAAGCAACATCAATCGTACATCGTAAATCGTTAAATCGTAAATATACAGATGGAAAGAGTCAGAATAAAGGATATCGCCAAGATGGCCGATGTATCCGTGGGAACCGTCGACCGTGTGATTCACGGGCGTAGCGGTGTGTCCGAGTCCAGCCGGAAGCGGGTGGAAGAAATCCTGAAACAACTGGATTACCAGCCCAATATGTATGCCAGTGCACTGGCTTCGAACAAGAAGTACGCATTTGCCTGCCTGCTGCCACTGCACGAGAAAGGTGAATACTGGACAGACGTGGAGACGGGCATACACAACGCCGTAGAGACTTACTCTGACTTCAACGTGGCCGTGCACCTCTCCTACTATGACCCGTATGACTATCATTCATTCGCGGAAGCCTCCGGACAGATTCTGGCACTGGAGCCGGACGGAGTGATGTTTGCCCCCACCGTTCCGCAATACACCAAGCCCTTCACGGATGAGCTGACGCAACATAATATACCTTATATATATATAGACTCCAACATAAAGGAAGAGCCCGCCCTCTCCTTCTACGGGCAGAACTCGCACCAGAGCGGATATTTTGCCGCCCGCATGCTGATGCTGCTTGCCGGAGAAAACGCGCAGGAAATCGTCATCTTCCGCAAGATAAATGAAGGCATCGTGGGGTCGAACCAGCAGGAACGCCGCGAAATAGGTTTCCGCGAATACATGCAGGAGCATCATCCCGCCTGCCGCATCTGGGAACTGGACCTGCATGCCAAGCGCGACAGCGAGGACACACTGATGCTGGACGAGTTCTTCCAAGAGCATCCTACCGTAAAGAACGGAATCACCTTCAACTCCAAAGCATACATCATCGGGGAATACCTGCTGAAGAAGCAGAAAAAAGACTTCAACCTGATGGGCTATGACTTGCTGCAACGCAACGTAGACTGCCTGAAACAAGGAAGCATCTTCTTCCTCATAGCACAGCAGCCCACCCTGCAAGGATTCGACGGCATCAAGGCCTTGTGCGAATACCTGATTCTGAAAAAGGAAATCACAAGGGAGAACTTCATGCCGATTGACTTGCTGACGAAGGAGAATATAGAATTCTATTACAATAAATAATAAGGATGTACGATTGGACGATTTACGATGTACGATTGAAAATGCCACGCCCGCAAGAAAAAGCAACTATCGCAACCGTAAAACAAAGCAAACTTCAATCGTACATCGTAAATAGCTAAATCGTAAATAACATGATGGAGGCAAAGTACCTAAAAATCAACCCTGCCGACAATGTTGCAGTGGCTATCACAGCACTCCCGGCCGGTGAAAAACTCACGGTGGACGGAAAGGGAATCACCCTGAACGAGGATGTTCCTGCCGGACACAAATTTGCACTGAAAGATTTTGCGGAAGGCGAAAACGTCATTAAATACGGATATCCCATCGGCCACGCCCGGAAAGCGCAGAAGCAGGGGGATTGGATGAATGAAAACAATATCAAGACCAACTTGTCCGGGTTGCTGGAATACACATACACCCCCGTCAATGTAGACCTCAATACTACAACTCTAAACCTCAATACTGGCGCGCCAAACCTGACCTTTAGAGGGTACAAACGTAAGAACGGCGACGTAGGTGTGCGCAACGAGATATGGATTATTCCGACAGTGGGTTGCGTGAACGGAATCATCAACCAGCTTGCCGAAGGCCTGCGCCGCGAAACGGGCGGAAAGGGCGTGGATGCCATCATGGCTTATCCCCATAACTACGGCTGCTCCCAGTTGGGCGACGACCACGAGAATACAAAGAAAATCCTCCGCGACATGGTGCTACATCCCAATGTGGGAGCCGTACTCGTAGTAGGCCTGGGGTGCGAGAATAACCAGCCGGATGTGTTCCGCGAGTTCCTGGGAGACTATGACCAGGAGCGCGTAAAGTTTATGGTGACTCAGAAAGTGGGCGATGAATACGAAGAAGGCATGGAGCTGCTGCGCGAACTTTATTCCAAAGCCATCCAGGACCAGCGCGAGGATATTCCCTTAAGCGAACTGCGCGTAGGCCTGAAGTGTGGCGGTTCGGACGGTTTCTCCGGTATCACCGCCAATCCGCTACTGGGCATGTTCTCCGACTTCCTCGTAGCACAAGGCGGCACCAGCGTACTGACGGAAGTGCCGGAAATGTTCGGCGCAGAAACCATACTGATGAACCGCTGCCGCACCAAAGAGCTGTTTGAGGACACGGTGAAGCTGATTAATGACTTCAAGGAATATTTCCTCTCCCACGGTGAACCGGTAGGTGAAAACCCGTCTCCGGGAAATAAGGCGGGAGGCATCTCGACATTGGAGGACAAAGCCTTGGGATGCACACAGAAATGCGGCACAAGCTACGTGGAAGGGGTACTTCCGTATGGCGAACGCCTGAAAGTAAAGGGACTGAACCTGCTGTCTGCTCCGGGAAACGACCTTGTAGCCGCCACTGCCCTTGCCTCTTGCGGATGCCACATGGTGCTGTTCACCACAGGACGCGGAACGCCCTTCGGAACCTATGTGCCGACCATGAAGATTTCCACCAACTCCACTTTGGCAAAGAACAAGCCGGGCTGGATAGACTTCAACGCCGGAGTTATCGTCGAGAACGAACCGATGGAGAAAACCTGCGAACGCTTCATCGAGTATATCATCAAAGTAGCAAGCGGTGAATTCGTGAACAACGAAAAGAAAGGCTACAAGGAAATAGCCATCTTCAAGACCGGAGTAACTTTGTAAGGTGAAAATTGAAAGGTGAAAGGTGAAAATTAAAGGCTGATATATGGAGGGCGGGACAAAACCATTTTGTCCCGCCCTTTGTTTTTTATACCTTTGCAGCAAAATTGGCTTATATATTTACGATTTGACGATTTACGATGTACGATTGAAGTTTGTATTGTACAACAACCATTCTACGATTTCAAGAGTTATATCAATCGTACATCGTAAATCGTCAAATCGTAAATCCCCAATCGTAAATCGTAAATTATGTCAGCAACAACCGATACAATCTCCAAACCCAAAGGCGGCTGGTGGGCACTCAGCCCGTTGGCGGTGTTCCTTTGCCTCTACCTGGTGACCTCGCTCCTGGTGAACGACTTCTATAAAGTCCCCATCACGGTAGCCTTCCTCACCTCGTCCTGCTATGCCATCGCCATCACGCGCGGCCTGAATCTGGAACAGCGCATCTATCAGTTTTCCGTAGGCGCCAGCAACAAGAACATCATGCTGATGGTATGGATATTCATCCTTGCAGGAGCATTCGCCCAAAGCGCCAAGCAGATGGGCGCCATTGATGCGACCGTAAATCTGACCTTACATATACTGCCGGACAACCTGCTGCTGGCGGGCATCTTCATTGCCGCCTGCTTCATCTCCCTCTCGATAGGAACAAGCGTAGGAACTATCGTCGCACTGACTCCCGTAGCCGTGGGACTGGCGGAAAAGACGGGCATCGACCTGCCCTACATGGTCGCCATCGTGGTGGGAGGCTCGTTCTTCGGAGACAATCTTTCCTTCATATCCGACACCACCATTGCATCGACCAAGACGCAGGACTGCGTGATGAGGGACAAGTTCCGCGTCAACTTCATGATTGTAGTCCCCGCAGCGCTTGTCGTGCTGGGCATCTACATCTTTCAAGGACTGTCCGTCTCCGCCCCGCCCCAAGTGCAGACCATCGAGTGGATAAAGGTAATCCCCTACCTCATCGTGCTGGGCACGGCCGTAGCAGGTGTCAACGTCATGCTGGTACTGCTGCTGGGCATCCTCTCTACTGGAATTATCGGTATCTATACCGGTACCGCCTTTTTCGACTGGTTCGGAGCCATGGGAACGGGCATCACCGGCATGGGCGAACTCATCATCATCACCCTGCTGGCCGGAGGTATGCTCGAGACCATCCGCTACAACGGCGGCATCGACTTCATCATCTCCCGGCTGACCCGCCACGTCAGCGGCAAGCGGGG
>ERZ1027005.218-NODE-218-length-31546-cov-11.104284_pt1 | contig 31546 bp, 21 predicted proteins | sample MGYA00519450_ERZ1027005 | MGnify/ENA primary metagenome ERZ1027005 (study PRJEB26926, sample SAMN06164870) | human gut metagenome | biome: ENVO:00009003; feature: ENVO:2100002; material: ENVO:00002003 | host: Homo sapiens | place: USA | collected 2012 ...
TAGGCAAAGGTCTGCAAAACCTTGTACAGCGGTTCGAATCCGCTTCAGACCTCACCAAAACGCCGTTACAAGTAAATTGTAACGGCGTTTTGTTTTTGGTTTGTACGGCAAGTGCAAAATGCATTTGCTTGGTTAAGATTTGAGATTATCTCTGATAATAGATTAGGTAATTGTTAATCAAAAAGTATATTGTTGATAGTCAGTATAATAATAGTTGGATGTTAGGAGTAATCAAATAATGGAATGTTAAGCATAATACGGAATATAAGAATTAAATTTTTTCGATGTATTTTCAGGATCTTGTGCTTTTATGTAGCCTGCGGATACTGCTGCTGATATTACTCGTGAGATCATTGCTGAATTTTTTTTACTCACACCCATGCGTTCTCTAAAAGATTGATTTGTCAGTGCTCCGCCACTTTCGTTTAATATACATGCATGCTGATAACAAGCTCTAATTCGTTCTTCATTATCCATCTCTCCAAATTTTTTAGGGGGATATAAGAATATGCGAGTATGAGTTTCGTTTTTTGTAATTTTGACTGGTGGTAAACATCTCTCTTCAATAGCAGTAATTGCTCTGTCAATTCCACTTCCTCTTCGTTCGCAAATTCCTAATGTATAGAGTTTCTGAGCCATTATTTCATTCCGGGAATGAGGTGGAAGATCAATTAATCTATTAACATCGTTTAAAGGGGCTCCTGCATTAGTAATAGTTAATCTATTAGAGAAAATCTCAATAGATATTTTTACACCTGAAATAGCAAAATCTTGATGTACTAATGCATTGGCAACAAATTCTCTGATGGCAACAGCAGGGTAAATTGGAACATTTTGCCTAATCCCTGCATTAATTATTTCTGTCTGTGGTATTAGTCCTATTATATATTTGATTAAACCCTCAAATCCAACTGCGTATCCAAACTGTCCAATCTGTTCTGATTCTAAATTTAAATTGTTTGCTCCGGTATATTTTCTGACAATCACGGTCTTTGATTGTAAAGTAGAGAATTCATGTATATTATTTGCAAACAGTAAAGCACCTACATTTGTAATGCTCCAAGAATTATTTTCGAATTTACACAAATCATTTTCTTTTAAAGTGTTAAGAATCAAATCGCTTGTCGTAGGTAATCTTTTATCTGACAATTCGTAAAATTTCTTATAATTTAATAACCGTAATACTTCATCACTTGTCAGATGCTCTTTTGCGACTTGCATTTCAAACGAAATACCTTGCGTCCTTGCCATCATTGCAATTATTTGCTGTTTGGATAATTTTATCGTTGTTCCGGCAGTTCGGCCATAACAATTAAACGGTTCCTTCCCTTTTACTCCAATTGGTTTGTCTGCTTGCTCTGGTATATATACGAATAATAAATTATGACCTTCAAATTCTAAAACATCATGTTCAATTATTATTGATCGTGTCAAATTATTTTGGGCAATACTTGATAATTTTTGTATTATATTATCTATTGTCGGTTTGTCTAATGAAAAATGTGTGCCATTGTCATTTACTCCGTAAACGAGTAAACCACCTCCTTGTTGGTTTGAAAAAGCACAAAGATGCTGTGCTAGCCTCTCTGTTTTAGGAGAAATATCTGTTTTCCAATCAATTTCATTCTTTTCAGTTGGAATAGGATATAAACTTTCTCTTAATATTGTGATTGCATTTTCCTGCCATTTCATAGTTTAGTGTTTTTTCTAATCAAATAGAAACTTGTTGATTATAAGACGTTTGTAGTTGTAGCGCAAAGTTAAATCAAAAGAAACCCTTGTGTTTGTTGAAAAAATGTTTATAACTAATTTTATGAAGTTCCTAATTTGTCATTGTTCTCTCTATAAGAACAAAAATATAAAATAATTCCTATCTTTGCCCCTGCGAACATCATAATATAAACACTATGTTTCTATACGCTCTTGGGTAGTATGGCACTAAACCATATGCGCAGAACCGTTGGGGCTTCCGCCCGCGAACGGTACTCCCAGAGCTTGAAATATAGTGATGTGTGATGTTCGCAGCTGCGCATTTTTTTGTTTTTATGCGAACATCACACATCGTCCGCGTTCCGACGCAGACACGCCGCAAGGCCAGCCGCAGGCGGTTCCCGCCGTGCAACCTCTCGATTCGTTTCCATTTCCACCCGCCGGATTAGCAAATAATTGCTAACCAAGTTGTTATTCTCTTTATTGCCGAAACTTCGCGATAAGGACAGCCCTTATTATGTCAAATTTTTAACAATCAACCAAATGGAAACGAATCAAAACCCTGTGCAAGAACAATCTGCACAACGCATAACCCCCGAAAGTACCCAAGCCGAACAACAGCCCGTACCCTCTCCGGAACAGCCGACCGGGCAACTTGCTCCAAAGCCAGAACCGCAACCCGAACAACCAACGGAAAAACTCTACAATCCTGCCGAAGCCGCCCGGATCGTCCAAAGCCTGACGGAAGATTATTTCAACCCCGAATATATCCTGCTGTTCGGGAAATTGGTCGGCGGCACACACCATAGCGACGCCATGGCCTATGACTTGCTGATGGTCGTGCGGGAAACGCCCGAATACGACTGGATTCAGGCGAAACGCATCCTGCGTTACAAAGTGCCGTACAGCAGGCGCGAGATCACCTATATCAACCTCTACATTATGCCTTTGAGCTATGTCGAGTCGAATAAAACACCATTCCTCTACTTTGCCCATTCCGAGGGCGAATTGCTCTATTGCAGCGATCACTGCCATTTCCGCCGCCCGAAACACCCGATCAACTTTGCCGCAGCCTATGCGGACGCCAAATTTCATTTCGATACGTTCCGGATGCTGGGCAACGAATTGATCGAACAGGCGCAGGACGCCTTCAGCGAAAGCCGCAATATGCGTCTGGCGGCTTTGTTCATGGCGCAGGCTGCGGTCTACTTTTATCACACTCTCTATTATGTTTATCACGGGCTGGAGTTCGATATTCACGATCCGGTCGTGATGCACGAACGGATGCGGACGCTCTCGACGCAGCTGATGCTGGTTTTAGACGATAACCATATCGAAAATATCTTCACGCTGCCGCGCCTGAAGAGTTTTCTGGTAAAGGCACGCTACGACATTGGTTTCGATGTTGTGCCGCAGGAATTGGAAATGCACCTGCAACGCGTCGAAAAAATGGGCCATATCATCGAAAACTACTGCGGCTTGCGGCTGGAGCTTTATAAAGAGTTGAGCGAACGGCAATAAGCGGCCAATCATCCGAACGAACAAGGGTTTGCGGGATCACTGACAATCCCGCAAGCCCCTGTTTCGTTTACGAAAACACAACCTTGTCGTTAGGCACACGGTAAATCCTGCGTTCTGCTTTCAGGCACATGCAGCTACCGTTTGGAAAGTTTGGTTGGAACAGTTCGTGCGGCGGATTTCCTTCGGCTGTCAGACATCCGTAAAGAGGTTGAGCTGGTGCAGCATCGTGAAGGCGAAGGAGGCGCCGATGATGATGCACAATACCACCAGCAGTGCGTTCAGTACCCGGGGCGAAGGCTTTGTCGGCCGGCCCTCGTTACTGCGGATATATTCGCGGAAGAAGATGTAGAGTGCCGGCACGATGCTGCATGCCAGGAGGTAGTCCTCGGGGATGCCGAAGAAGTAGACCTTCGAGAGCCCGATCAGCGCCCAGTGGCAGAGGAACATGGCCAGCACGATGTTGATCCGCTCCGAAAAGGCCAGCATCAGCCCGATGGTGAATACGGCGACCGAACACGGCATCACGGGCGTGGTGACCATCGGGAACGTACGCCCCAGCGCCAGCGAAAAGAGCGGGTAGACGAGCGGCATGGCGAACAGCAGCAGCGCGAAGCCTGTATGGTTGTGCGTGCGTTGGAGCGAAGCGTGTTTCACGACCAGGTCGTATACCCAGATGCACCCCATGATCGCCCAGAAGAGCGCCAGCATGTCGTTGTGCTCGCGTTGTTCGCCGTATAAGAGGTAATAGACACCAGCGATCCAGAAATTGAGCAGCGCCATAAAGGTCTTCATGGCGATACGTACCCCGGGCGTCGGGCGCAGGTAGAGCAGCAGCGTCAGTGTGGCCGCAACCAGCGTCAGTAGGAGCTGTACGGGCCATGTCGCGGCGTTATAGGAGGCGATGGTGTTCCAGAAGATTTCCATGGATCGTTATTTGTCGGTATGCTTGCGGCGCCGCGTGAGCGAGAATGCCTGGTGGTTGAATACGAAGATGGGCAGCGTAGCCCCCGCTGCCAGCAGTGCGATCACGCTCAGCGATACGGTTGCGTTGAGGAAGAATTGCTGCATGTATTGCAACCCCTCCCCCGGGTCGTTGAGCGATTGCAGGAACATGATGAGCGAAAAGACGGTCTTGTAGGCATAGATGCCGGGAACCATCGGCAGCAGGGCGGGGATGTAGAGGGCCGTCATCGGGCAGCGGATGCCGCGCCCCAGCCACAGGCTGCCGAACCCGATGCTGATCGAGGCGAACAGCGAGGCCGTGGCGATGTCGACCGAAAAGTAGTGCATCAAGCAGAACCGCAGGGCGTGCCCCATGGCCGCCAGCAGGGCGATACGGGGAAAAGCCCGCATCGGCGGGTCGGAAACGGCGCCGAAACCGATGGCCGCGATGGCCGCAAAGAGCCCGTCGAGAAGGATGTCCGCAGCGATCATAGCAAACCGTCCTTAACCATTAACAATGTCGCCGACAGGCCGATGGCGATGCAGATGATAAGCAGCAGGGCGTTGATCAGGCGGCTGCACCCGATCAGGATGTGCCCCTCGACGATGTCGATCACGCCATTGATGAGCGGTACCCCCGGTACGAGGAACAGGACGCTCGTCGCGAGCGCCGTTTCCGCCGAACAGTCGAACCTCAGGGCTGCCGAGGCGCACAGCGACGCCATGAACGCCGAGATGATGAAGATCAGGAAGTGGTTCACGCCGTGTGCCTGCATACGCTGTTTGGCGGCGAAACCCACGAGCGTCGAGGTGAAGACGATGCCCATGGCGATCCAGTCGCCCCCGAACAGCCGGCAGAACGAGGCGTTGGCCAGCCCCACGGTCAGCAGGACGAAGATTGGGTCTATGCGCGGTTTTGCAGTCAGTTCGTCGTAGCGACGCCGGATTTCGGAGAGCGGAAGCCTTTCGTCCAGCGCATCCCAGCTCAGGGCGCTCAGGTCGGAGTTGCGCTCGAAGCTGATCGGCAGTGCCGGGATCTTCACTACGCGGGTGATGGCCTCGCCGCTCTCTTCGTCGTGGGCGGTGATGATCGTGCTTTTCTGGAAGCTCGACAACTGGAGGTCGACCCCCTGCGAGGCTCCGATACGCTGCGAGTTGCGGATCACGCGCGAGGTGTGCACGCCCGATCCGAGCAGGTAAGTCGCATATTCCGCAATGAAGTCGAGGATTTCCGTCAGCTCTTGTCTGGTCTTCATAACGAGGGCAAAAATAGTCCATTTCGGGCAAACCGCCATTGTTGGGGCCGAAAAAATTACACCGTGATGCCCGTAGGGTTTCTGCGCCGGGTTTCCCGGGGGGGCGGACAACTCCTCCGGGGCGCCCGGAAAAAACCTATGGCCTGCGCCGGAACAGCTCCGTGATGTCTTGCATGGCGCCTTCCTTTCCGACCCTGTAAAGGCGCTGGTTGGTCGTCGGCGACGTCAGCGGCCCCAGCTCCTCGACCCAGCCTCCCAGCTTGATGTAGTCGAACGACTGCGGCCGCACTCCCTCCGGCAGCCGGGCGCGTCCCGAATACCAGCCTGTGTGCAGCATCGGGAATTTCCGCCGCACGACGTCGGCCAGCGCGGCGATCTCGTGCGGTGCGGCGTCTCCGCCCATGAAACAGACGCAGGTCACCGAGCGCCCGTAGCGGGCGAGTATCCCGCACAGCTCCGCCTCGTCGAGCACCCGCCCCATGTCGGCCTGCAAGTGCAGGCTGTGGCACCCGCGGCAGCGGTTGGGGCAGTTGGTGATGTTGATCGCCAGCGTCGTTTCGCAGGGTATTTCCGCGAATACGATGTCGAAATTGTGGTATCTGACCATCGTCCGTTTACTCCGCTTTGGCGTAATAGCGGTGTGCGGCCTCCTTCTGGCGCGCGGCCGAGAAGTTCGACACCCGTTTCATGTAGCCGATCACGCGCGTCAGGTAGTCCAGGTTGTCGCCGTGGCACTCGGGGCACTCCTTCAGGTAGCGCTTGTCGATGTGCCCGCACTCGTTGCATACCGTGTTGGGGATGTTGAACGTGAAATAGTTGCATCCCTCGGCGGCCGCTACGCGCAGCAGGTGGCGGTACTGCTCCTTCGAAAGGTGGTCTTCGAGGTTCATGTGCAACGCCGAACCGCCCGTGAGGTGGTCGATATAACGGCGGCCGTGGAGCCTGAACTTGTCGATCACGTTCAGCGATTCGTCCTCGACGACATAGAAATAGGAGTTGTAACAGTCGCGCGGTACGACGTAGCCGTCCTCGCGATCCCATTTGGCGTGTTTCACGCCCACGTTCTCGGCCGGGATCATCTCGCAGTTGAACATGAGCTCCTTCGAACGGTACTTCTTGTTGTAGCGTTCGATCAGCCCCAGTACGCCCTGTACGAAACCGACGTAGTCGTCGTTGTCGTTGATCGGGATGCCCAGGAACTCGGCCGCCTCGACCAGCCCGTTGACGCCGATCGTGAGGTACTGGCGCGCGAGGTTGATATAGCCCGCGTCGAACAGGGGCAGCATCCCCTTGGCCTGCAAATCCTTGAGGTTCTCGTTGTAGGCCGTCTGCACCTTGTGCACCAGGTCGACGATCTCTTCGAGGTAGGTCAGGTAGTGCATGCCGTTCTTCACGGCATACTGGATGCAGCGGTTGAGGTTGATCGTCAGCACGCTCTTCGAACCGGTCGATACGCCGCCGGCGCCGAGCGTGTAACTGAACCCGTTGTCCTGTATCTCGTTGCGCAGGCGGCAGCACGACGACAGCGAGTCGGCGTTGTCGCTGATGTAGGTGAAGAACGAGTGCCCCTCGGAGTACATCTGCGCCGTGATGTCGCCCCATTCCTTGTCCATCACGTCGCCGTCCCTGGTCAGCAGGGCCATCGTCTCGACCGGGAAGGTCAGCACGGTCTTCGTGCGCTCGCGGTTGAACCACGTCATGAAACGCTTTTGCAGCCACGACAGCGATTCCCAGTGCGGCTTCGTCCCGTCGGGGAATACGAATTCGCCGAACAGGCTTTCGAAATAGTAGCGGTCGTAATAGGCCACGTTCCAGAACACGGCCTGGAAGTTACGCGCCCCCGTGGGCTGGTTGATCGAGTAGACGATCTGTTCGAAACAGTCCGTAATCATCTTGTCGATCGTCCGGTGCTTTTTCGAGAGGTCGACCACCTCGTCCGCCCGCTTGTAGTAATCTTCTCCGTACTCCTGTTCGATGAAATAGTTCATATACATCAGGAACTCCGGCGTGGCGCAGGCGCCCGAGAGCATCGACGATACGATGAAGACCATGTTGACGAAGCCGCCGCAGAACGACTTGAGATTGGTCGGGCGCGTCGAGTTGCCGCCCACCGAGAGCGTGCCGTTCAGCAGCCACGGGTACATCGTGATCGAAGCGCAGTAGTTGGCCATCGACGTTTCGTCGTTCTTGTAGATGAAGTGGTCTTTCAGCAGGCGGAGGTATTTGTCCGAGAGTTCCTTGCCGTACATCTCCTTGATGCGGTCGGTCAGCAGCCGACGGTTGAGCCGGATGAAGTTCTGTTTGGGCAGTTCGCCGATCAGCGTGGCGATGTTCTTGTTCTCGACGTTGGCGTTGGCATCGTATTTCGAACCCGTTGCGGGGTTCGAGGCGTCGCAGTAGTTGATCAGGAATTCGAGTTTTTCGCGGTCTTCGCGATCCTCTGTGTGCTTCTGGCGGTAGAGCATGTAGCTCTTGGCCACAGCGAAATAGCGTTCGGCCATGAGCGCCACCTCGACCTGGTTCTGTATCTCCTCGACATTCATGCCGTCGGAGATATGTACGCGGCTGAGTACCGACGTGAGGTCGTCGTCGGTGGCGTATCCGCCTACCGAAAGGAATGCCTTGCTGATCGCGCGTTTGATCTTCTCGAGCGAAAAGGGGGCGCGCTTGCCGTCGCGCTTGACGATGTAAATTTCCGAAATGCCCATAATGTATCTGTATTTGTTTGTAAGTCTTGCCGTACGGAGGCGGCATCCCCGCCTGCGCAGTACGCAGGACAGCCATGTCCTTACCCCTGAATTGTCCGGTGTAAATATCTGTTCCGGGCACCGCCCTAAATCCCGAAGGCGGATGTCGCAGCTCGCAAGGCAGGTCTTCTGGCTCGCCCCATCCGCACGCCTTCCCGTCCCGGGGGACAGTGGCTCAAGAGAGTGCGGAACGCAATCGAGGCTTACAGCTACGGGAATAGCCCCTGATTCTCACAGGAGTTCCCTTTTGATCCCGTGCCGGCAGCCGCCGGCGGGGAACCTTGCTCCGGAACAAATGTAGACATACTTTCCCGGATCGCAAATATGCGTGCGGGCAATTAATGAACAAATTGTAAACAAAAAATGCAGGGACATTCCGGCCCTGCATTTCCTTTTCCGGGACGCCCGTCCGCAACCCGGTGAGCGTCAAACCTCCTGCCTGTCCGCGCCCGTTCGCTCCCCGCTTTATTTGCGCATCGAGAGCGAAATCCGCCCGCGGGCGGTGTCGATCCCGGTGACCCGCACCTTGACCTGCTGTCCCAGGTGCACGACCTCCGCCGGCGAGGCGACGTAGCGGTCGGCCATCTGCGAAATGTGCACCAGCCCGTCCTGCTTGATCCCGATGTCGACGAAAGCCCCGAAGGCCGTGATGTTGGTGACGATGCCCGGCAGCGTCATCCCTTCGCGCAGGTCGCCGATCGTACGTACGTTCGGGTCGAACGAGAAGGCCTGCAGCTGTTCGCGCGGGTCGAGGCCGCACTTGTCCAGCGCTTCGACGATGTCCGTCACGGTCGGAATCCCGACCTGTCCGTCCACGTATCTCTCGGGTTTGATGCCCCTGCGCAGCTCCTTGTCGGCGAGCAGCCTGTCGACCGTCACGCCCGCGTCGGCGGCCATCCGCTCGGCTATGTGGTACGATTCGGGATGCACGGCGCTGTTGTCCAGCGGATTCTGCCCGCCGACGATGCGCAGGAAACCCGCGGCCAGTTCGTAGGCCTTGGCGCCCAGCCTCGGCACCCTGAGCAATTCTTTGCGGCTCTTGAAATCGCCGTTCGCGGCGCGGTACGCCACGATGTTCTCCGCCAGCGCCGGCCCCAGTCCGGAAATATAGGTGAGGATGTGTTTCGAGGCGGTGTTGATGTTCACCCCGACCCTGTTCACGCAGCTTTCGACCACCGTATTGAGCCTGGCCTTGAGTTTTCCCTGGTCGACGCTGTGCTGGTATTGCCCGACGCCGATCGACTTGGGGTCGATCTTCACCAGCTCCGAGAGCGGGTCGATCAGCCTCCGGCCGATGCTCACCGAGCCGCGCACCGTCACGTCGTAATCGGGAAACTCCTCGCGCGCCGCGGCCGACGCCGAGTAGACCGATGCGCCGTCCTCGCTGACCATGAATATCTCCACGGCTCCGTCCAGTCCCAGGCCGCGCACCAGCTGCTCGGTTTCGCGCCCCGCCGTACCGTCGCCGATTGCGAAGGCCTCGGCCCTGTATTTCCCCGCCAGCGCCCGCAGCGTTTCCGCCGCTTCGGCATAGCGGCCCTGCGGCGGGTGCGGGTAGATGGTCGTATTGTGCACGAGGTTGCCCTGTGAGTCCAGGACGACGACTTTGCAGCCCGTGCGGAATCCGGGGTCGATGGCAATCACGCGCTTCTGCCCCAGCGGCGCCGAAAGGAGCAGCTGCCGCAGGTTTTCGGCGAATACCCCGATCGCCTCGTCGTCGGCCTTCTCTTTGGCGGCCGCGAGCAGCTCGGTCTCTATCGACGGTCGGATGAGCCGCTTGAGCGAGTCGGCCACGGCGGCCTCCATATATGTGCGCGTTGCCGATCCGGGACGTATGAACCGGCGGCAGAGCGCTTCGGTGATGCGCTCCGTGTCGGCATCGATCGAGATGCGCAGTATCCCCTCGTCTTCGCCGCGACGCATGGCCAGGAACCGGTGCGACGAGATGCTGCGCAGCGGCGACGCGGCGTCGAAGTAGTCCGAATACTTCGCTCCCTCGGCCTCCTTGCCCTTCACGAGCTTCGAGTGCACCGCCCCTTCGCGTCCCATCGTGCGCCGCACGGTGTTGCGGGCCTGTTCGTCCTCGGATATCCTCTCGGCGATGATGTCGCAGGCTCCTGCAATGGCCTCTTCGGGGGTCGCTACCTCGGCCGTGACGAAGCGTTGCGCCTGACGCAGAAGGTCGTGTGCCCGTTGTGCCATGACGATGTCGGCCAGCGGTTCCAGCCCCCGTTCGCGGGCCGCCGTGGCGCGTGTGCGGCGCTTGGGTTTGTAGGGCAGGTAGATGTCCTCCAACTCCACTGCGTCCCAGCACTCTTCGATCCGTTTGCGGAGCTCCCCGGTCAGTTTGCCCTGCCCCTCGATGGTTGCCAGGACGGTCTGCCTGCGGGCTTCCAGCTCGGTGAGCCTGTCCAGTTGTTCCTTGATCGCCCCGATCTGCAATTCGTCGAGCGAGCCGGTCGCTTCCTTGCGGTAGCGGCTGATGAAGGGGATCGTGGCGCCTTCGCGCAGCAGGCGTACCGTGCCCTGCACCTGCGGGAGGCTGATCCCGAGTCTTTGTGCTATGATTCGTTCCGTCATTCTGGTCGTGTTGGGTTGCAAAGATAGGAAATTGTCGCTGAACCCCCGCATAAAAAAGGCACGCCGTGAAAAGCGTGCCTGTTGCGTGTGCGTCGTGTACGCACTGCGGCCCTGTTGCGAGCCTGTGGGGTCAGTATCCGAACTTCGCCGCCGCCAGCCGCATGTGGCCGATGATGTCGACGCCGAACGGGCAGTTCCGTTCGCAGCGGCCGCAGGCGATGCACTCCGAGGCGTGGTGCGGCAGGAGCCTGTAATGTTCGCGCACCGTCTCCGGTATCTCGTGCTGTGCCAGGGTCAGGTTGTAGTATTTGTTCACACCGGCGATGTCGATCCCCACCGAACACGGGGCGCAGTGCCCGCAGTACATGCAGTGCCCTTCCCACGAGAATTTGTCCAGCCCGGCCAGCGCCCCCGTGTAGTCGCGTTCCGCGGCCGTGGCCGAACACCAGGCCAGTGCCGCTTCGATCTCGGCGCGGCTGCGGCAGCCGGCCATTACGGCCGCTACGCCGGGGCGCGTCAGGGCGTATTCGAGGCATTGTACCGGGGTCATCGGGCGTCCGAAGGGCGAGTTGGCGTCGCTCAGCAGGTCGCCTCCGCCGTAGGCCTTCATCACGTCGATGGCGATCCCTTCGCGTTCGCAGAATTCGTAGAGCCGTTGCCGTTCGGGGTCGATGTTGTGCAGCTCCCGCGCGTAACTCTCGTCCGCCCAGAGCGTATCCACGTCGTCGCTCGGCGGCAGCAGGTCGTAACAGGGGTTCACCGAGAACATCAGCACGTCGATGAGCCCCGTCCGGGCCGCCATGTGCGCGACCACGGGGTTGTGGCTGCTCAGGCCGATGTGGCGGATGCGCCCTTCCGACCTGAGCCGTTGCGCCAGGCGCATGATCGGGCCGTCGAGCACCTCGCGCAGGTCGGCCTCGGCGTCCACGTAGTGGATCATCCCGATCTCCACATAGTCCGTTCCCAGCCGTGCGAGCATGTCTTCGAACGCCGCCAGCGATTTCTCCGGATCGCGCGTGCGCAGGTACTGCCCCTCTTCCCATACCGAGCAGAGGTGCCCCTGTATGACGAACTTCTCGCGCCTGCCCGCCAGCGCTGCGCCGATGTTACTGCGCAGCGTGGGATTCGAGGCGTAAAGGTCGAGGAAGTTGATGCCGTTGCGGATGGCGAAATCGAAATTGGCCCGTACCTCTTCGGCCGTCTTGTCCGTGAATCCCTCGCAACCCAGCGCAATGGCGCCGACCTTCAGTCCTGTGCGCCCCAGTATGCGGTACTCCATCCTATTCCAGTTCCACGAGTTCGTATTGCTGCGAGCCCAGCCCGATCGCTTCGCCGTGTTCCAGCGTGTGGATGCCGTGGCGCGACTCCATGCGTTCGATCAGGTGCACCTTGCCCGGGTCGGGCGATGCGTAAACCAGGTCGACGCACGCCTTGTCCAGCGCCACCGGGTCGGTCGAGGCCAAGATGCCGATGTCTCCCATCTTCGGGTCTTCGGGATGCGCGTCGCAGTCGCAGTCCACCGACAGGTTGTTCATCACGTTGATGTAGAGTATCTTTTCCCCGCAGTGGTCTGCCACCGACTTGGCCGCCTCGGCCATCGACTCCAGAAAATCGTCCTGCGCGGGCAGGTTGCCCCACATCTGGGCGGCATTCTTGGTCTTCCCGGCCGAATGTATCCACGCCTTGCCCGCCGACGAGGCGATGCCGATCGAGATGTTCTTCACCGCACCGCCGAAGCCGCCCATGGCGTGCCCCTTGAAGTGCGAGAGCACCACCGTGAAGTCATAGGCGGGGTAGTGTGACCCCACGAAGTTCTCCCTGAGGTGCCTGCCGCCCTTCACGGGCAGGCTTACCTCGCCCTCGGCATCCATGATGTCCACCGGGGCGATGGCCGTGAAGCCGTGGTCGGCGGCGGCCTTCAGGTGGTTTTCCGTGCTGGCGCGTCCGCCGCCGTAGGCGGTATTGCATTCGACGATCGTGCCGTCCACCTTCTGCACCAGCTCCTTGATAAGCTCCGGCTTGAGGAAGTTGTGCCCGCCGGGTTCCCCCGTCGAGAGTTTCACGGCCACCTTGCCCGTCGCCGGACGCTCCAGCGCCTCGTACAGGCGCACCATATTCTCCGGCGTGATGTCCCGCACGAAATAGACCTTGGGTGCCTCGGGCGCTTCTCCGCCGCCCTGTGCCGATCCGCAGGCCGGGGCCGTGAAAGGCAGGATCGACAGTAACGAAACCATATACATTTTTGTCATGTCTTGGGATTGTTAATTACGTAATAGGTACCTGAGTACCGCGTATCCTGCAAATACCTGTGCCAGCATACCGGGGAGCCCGATGCGGATGTCCTGCAGGGCGGCGGCCGCCAAGCCCGTCCAGGCTCATTCGCCCAGCGAGCCGAACAGCTGGTAGAAGAGGACGACGCCCGCCAGCAGGGGCAGCGTCACACGCCCTGCCCGCCATGCAGCGAGGCTTGCGGCGATGGCCAGCAGCACCGATTTGAGCAGGATCACGGGCAGCATCGCCGCTGCGGGCATGCCGAACAGCGCCGTGTTCACCGCCGGCGAGAGCACAGCGGTCAGCAGGCCCACCCGCCAGCCGTATTTGTAGGCGCCAACCAGCGTGAAGAAATAGATCGGCAGCCACCGCAGGCCGCCCTGCGGCACGAGGTGGCAGATTTGGGGCAGGACGATGTTGCCTGCCACGAAGAGCGCCGCCGCGAGGTAGGTCTTCGCCTCGCGGTAGCCCGTCGAATAGAGTTTTACAGCCGTTGTTTCCATATTGTCGTTATTGGTTATGTCAAAAATAGTGTTTTCCGCCCTTATTTAAAAATCCAGGCGTATGCCGCCGATGAAGGTTGCCCGCGGCATGGGGTATCCGGCGTTTATCTCGTAGCGCTGCGCCAGCAGGTTTTCGCCCCGGGCGAACAGCGTGAGGCAGCGGCTCACGCGCAGCGACGCCCGCAGGTTCCACAGCACGAAATCCTCGGTGTTCTCCGTGCCCCGGCCGTTGGCCTTTACCGAAGTGTAGAGCCCCGCGACGTACTGTATGCCCGTGCTCACCGACCAACGGCCCCGGGCGAACCCGGCCTCGGCGTAGAGCTTGTGCTCCGGTGCGGCGATCACGGGGTTCTCCATGTGCAGGTAGCTGTAATTGGCGGCGACCGACCAGGCCTCCGAAATGCGGTAGGCGGCCTGTGCCTCGACGCCGGCGTTGTCGATCTTCCCGGTGTTCATGTTCAGCGGCGTCGTCCCCTCGCGCGGCACGGCGACGATCAGGTTTTCGCCGTCTATGTAGAAGAGGTTGATGCCGTAGGTGAGCCGCCCGCCGAGCAGCCGCTGCGAATAGGCTATTTCGTAGTTCCACATCCGCTCGGGTTTCAGGTCGGGGTTCTGCGGCGGGAACATATACATCTCGCGGATGGTGGGGTAGCGGAAACCCTTCGAGGCCGAAGCCTTCAGCTCGATGGCGTGCGGCAGGTGGAACGAAAGCCCCGCCTGCGGGATCCACTCCGTCCCGATGTGCGAATGGTGGTCGACGCGCAGCCCGGCGTCGAAGGTCAGCCAGCCCCCGATGTCCTGCCGGAAATCGACGTAGCCGGCCACCTCGTCCTGCGACTTGTCGGCGATGTCGGAGCGCTCGCCCTTGCGGTCGCCCTCGACGTATCTGTTCCACGCCTCGCCTCCGAAGCGGTAGTAGTCCGCGCCGACGGTCAGCCGGTTGCCCCTGAAAAGCCGGGCGCTCTGGTACCACGATACGCCCATCATGTCGTCCCGTGAGTTGAAGCGGTAATCTTTCGGATTGTTCGTGTCGTTGGGGTCGACCGTGTAGCCGTCGTTGATCCGGTGGCGGCCCCAGTTGTAGAAGAGGCTCAGGGCCCCGGAAGTCCGGCCGTAGTTGTTCTCCACGGAGAGCGAAGTCATGCCGCGTGTGATGCGTTGGTCGGCATCGGCCATCGGGTTGGTCACCGCCCCGGGCTGCGAGGCGTTGAAGTGCGTCACATTGACGTCGGCCCGCACGTTCCACGCCTGCGAAATCTCATAGCCCAGTTTGGCATAACCGCCGTACTGCTCGAATCCCATGTCGGCGCGGTGCCCGTCGGTGCGGTTGTACGAGCCGCTGACCACCGACGTGAAACGTCCCTTGCGGATGCGGTTCGTCGCTTCCGTCTGCAATGTGTTATAGGAGCCGTAGCCGATGTCGGCATGGGTCTTCACGCCGTCCTCGCGCATCCCGCGGGTGACGATGTTCACCACGCCGCCCATCGCATTCGAACCGTAGAGCACCGATGCCGGGCCGCGCAGCACTTCGACCCGTTCGGCCATCAGCGACTGGTAGGCATCGGCGATCGGGTGCCCCATCAGCCCCATGTACTGCGGGTGCCCGTCGATGAGCACCATCAGCCGCCCCGAGCCTCCGCTCAGCCCGCGCAGGGAGATGCCTCCCGCGGCGCCGTCCGACACGCCGTAGCCCATGATCCCGCGTGCGGTGGTGAACAGCCCCGGCACCTGCTCGGTCAGGGTCGGCAGCAGCGAAGGCTGCAAGCTTTGTTCGATCTTCTCCCGGCCGACCACCGACACGGTCATCGGCAGGTGGCGGATGTCCGACGCATAGCGCGCCCCCGTCACGACGACCGAGTCGATCTTCACGTTTTGCTCCGCCGGGGCTTCCGCCTGCGGCGTCACGGCGTGTACTGCGAGTGACAGCCCCGTGCAGAGCGACAGCAAACCCAATTTTTTCATTAACCTATCCATGTTGTTCCTTCATTTTCTGCATGAACCCTTCGATCAACGGCAGGCACTCGGCGGCCGTCTCCGCCCCGGCGCAAAGCTGTTCCACGGGGCAGGTGCCCGTCCCGGCGCGGTTCATGATGCCGGGCACTACGACCGTATATTCCACCGCAATGTCGGCTCCGGCGAGCAGCTCTAACGCCGGGCGGCTCACCACGTCGGCGAAAAGCCCCTCCACGCCGCCCAGCACCATCAGCGCCGCGGCGCCTTTGCCGACGACCTTGTCTGCGATGAAAGCGCCCTGCAGCAGTTGCGGCTCTTCGCGCAGCAGCCGGAAGAGGTCGGCCACGCCCCGTTCGCGGAATATCCGCATCGAATCCCCGTTGCGGATTACGCACGAGCATTTTTCTGCGAATAACAATTCGATAGCCTGTGTTTTTTGTTCTTTTGTCATGTTCGTTCGTGTCGCAAGTCCCTCCGCTCCCCGCCTTTCGGGGAAACGGCCGTTTCCACGATGCAAAGATAATACGTCCTGACCTACTATCAGTTACCCCGATTACGGTTCATGCTACCATTTTTACCGGATGCCCGCCGCGTCCGCACCTGCGCGATGCGACTCCGTGTGTGCCGGGTGTTGCATGGGCGCCTGCATTTTGGGTCGGCCGTGCCTGCCCGAGTCCGGGGTGTCCCGAAGATTGGTGTCCCCGGAGTGTCCTGCGTCGCCTGGAAAGTTGAGGTACTCGGGCCATCCGGGATGCTCCGAGGGTTCTGTGCGCCCGGGTTGTCCGGAAAGAGGGCTGTATCCGGTAGCCTCCGTTCGGCTCCGTCCTGCTCTCGTGTCCTGGCTTTCCCCGAGTCCTGACTTTTCCCGCAGCCCGGTTTCCTCGGTTTACCGTTTCCTTGTCCGGCGGCCGTCGCCGGATTCCCGGCTGCCGGATCGGCGGATGTATCGTTTTGTTTCGATTTATTTCGATGCGAAATCCGAAAAAAAGACGGAAACTGCGGAATCCGTGCTTCGATCCGGCCTGAAACCGGTGCTGAATCGCCTCGTTTATGCCGGTTTCGGCCTTCCCGAATCTATATAACATTCTGTACGGTGTATTTATAAAATAGTTATTATCAATAAGATACGAAATTTTAATTTCTATATTATCGGTCGTTGCTCTTTACCTGCCCCTTTAAAATGGATACTTTTGTTGCTGCGCAGTGTTCCCGACTTGCGATTTGTAATTTTTTTTAAAAATTCCTAATCCATAATATCACAAACTAAACCTGCTAATCTATGAAGAAAACATTTTTACACTTGTTGCTTCTGATGGGTTGTGCCTGCTGTTTTCCGTCCTGTGTCGAGGATAAAGCGGAAGATGCGGCAGCCAGACTCACCGTGAGTAAAGTCAGCGTGGAGGTCATCCGAACCGGTACGCTGAGTACGGGGTCGAAAGCGACGCTGGATGTGCTGGCCAACCGGGGGTATGCCATTACCTCCGATGCGGATTGGCTTTCGGTCGACAAACCTACCGGGAAAGGCCGTGTGTCGGTCGTCCTTGATGTCAAGCCCAACGAGACGGAAGCTATCCGTGTGGGGCACCTCGCCGTCGTGAGCGGCGGGCTTTCCGAAACCGTAACCGTGACCCAGACGCTTGCCCCCGATACCGACGACGGGCTGGAAATCGACCATGTTTATCTCGACGACGACCTTTCGTGGTGCGAGCAGTTCGGCGGCCAGGATCAGGTGCAGTTCCCCGACCAGGGCTCCACGCAGGCCGTGCGCAACCATGCTGCGGCCAAGCTCAAATTTACGCAGATGGGGTACAGCGAGTACAATTACGGCGGCAATGCCTTCTACATGGCCAAGCACTACTTCAAGATGGGTAAGAACAACCAGCAGAACGGCCTTGCCATCGACATGGGCAAATATATCGAGAAAGGCAAGTCGTCCACGATTACCCTGACGTTCGACGCGGCTCCGGTCGTTTCGATTGACGGTACGGGCAGCGGCATGACACTGCGCGGTATCGACGACACGGCGGTGACCGTCGAGGTTTACGAAGGCCCCGGAACGGTCGACAGTCCCTTCCTGAAGCAGAGCGCGTCGCTTTCCATGTCGAGCGTTACCTCGTGGAACCAGTGGGTGAGCATGAAAGTCACGCTCTACGGCGTCACCGACCGCTCGCAGATCGTTATCCGCTCCACCCAGTTCGGTGTGTCGGGCTATCACCGCTGGTACCTCGACAACATTAAGATGGTCAAGGCTCCCCGCGACTAACAGGTGTCAATAATCATAAACAGAACCAACATGAATTTCAAGCATATGTTATTCAGGGCCGCATCCGCCCTGCTGCTCGTCTCGGGCCTCGGTTTTGCGGGGTGCGACGACGCTGATCCCGACGCGTTCCTCTCGGTTACCCGCCAGGAGATCGAAGTCGAATACACGGGCCTCACCACCGAAGGGGAAATGGTCAATTTCGACCTGGGTACGAACCGCTCGTGGCGTGCCTCCTATGTCGAGGAGTGGATCCACCTCACCCATACCGAAGGCGACCGCGGCCGCGTGCGTATTTTCCTCTCCATCGACGAGAACAATACGGGCGAGGACCGCACCGGTTTCATCATCTTCGAAGGCGACGGCGGCACGCGCCGTACGATAGCCGTGACGCAGAAACTCAAGGTCGATGCACTTTCCGTTACGCCGGCGAAGATCACCGTCGTGAAATCGGGTCTGCTCGAAACCGGCGAGAAGGCTGCGATCTTCATCTCCACCAACTGCGACTGGGAAATATCCGTCGCCGACGACAGCAAGTGGATCACCCCTGTCAAGACTTCGGGTGCTCCCGGAGACGAGAGCATCGATCTGGATATCGCCCAGAATACGACCGACGGAGTACGTACGGGTACGTTCACCGTTACGGCCGATTCGAAAACGGCGACCGTCACCGTCACCCAGAATCTCGAAGGACTGAAGGTTTCCGTCAGCAGTTTTTTAGTCAATAAGTTCGGATTCTCCGACGAGGATCGCACGCCGCTTACCTTCACCGTCACGGCGGCCGAGGCATGGACGGCTCAGTCCGACGGCTGGCTGACGCCCAGCCCGGCTTCGGGCGATGCGGGCCAGACCGAGGTGACGCTCACCGTGGGCGAGAACACCACGGGTGCGCCCCGCAACGGAGAGGTGAAGATACTGACCTCGCTCACCGGCCTGGAGACCGTTGTCCGGGTCGCCCAGAATGCGAAGAACTCGCTCTTCGACGACGACGGCAAGGAGGTCGGCTATGTCTATTACGACGAGCCGTTCGACTGGACTTCGAAGTTCAAAGGTGCCGACTGCGTGGGCGAACATACGCAGAATGGAGCGGTCAATATCTACTCGAAGGTGAACGATAAATACGTAGTAGACAAAGCGTTTTCCGATGCCGGACTGACCGATTTCAATCCCGGTGTACGGACGATTTACGCCTGCTCGGATTATCTCAAAATGGGTGCAGGCGACAAGCAGACCGGAATCATCCTGCCGGCTCTAGCGATTCCCGAGGGGCAGGCCACTGATATTGAACTGACGTTCGTGGCCGCATCGAATATCGGCGGCGACGGTACGGGCAAGCCCGACGCGGTAACCGTTACAGTCGCCATTCTCGAGGGCCCCGGCAGCATAAACGGCGATCAGGGAAAAGAGAGCGAGCCGATGACACCCGGAGAGCATTGGGAATGGACACCTATGAGCGTGAAGCTTTACGGGATTACGGGTGAAACCCGGGTCGTCATCCGCTCCACCCAGCAGGGATTATCGGGTTATTACCGCTGGTACCTCGACAATGTCAAGATGACGAAAATCGCAGCCGAATAGTCCTGCGGTGACAAATCAATGAAAAACAAGAGAGAAAAAGATATGAAAAACAGATTTGCAGATACGGGGAAATCCTATGCAGGGTATTTTCTGCGTTTCGTGTTCTGCCTGGTGCTGACGGCGTCTGCGTTGTCCTCACAGGCGCAAAGCCGCAATCAGGTGAGCGGCAAGGTGACCGACACGGCCGGCGAGCCGCTGATCGGCGCCACCGTGGTGGTTGTCGGCACGACGACGGGTACGACCACGGGCATCGACGGAAGTTACACGATCAATGCCGCGGCTGACAGCCAGCTGAAATTCTCGTTCATCGGCTATGCCGAGCAGACCGTGAATGTCGGGGCGCGTTCGGTCATCGACATCGTCATGGAAGACGATAGCCAGGTACTCAAGGACGTCGTGGTGATCGGTTACGGTACGATGGAAAAGAAGTCGGTGACTTCGTCCATCACCTCGATCAAGGGCGATGACCTGACGGCCGGCATGGGAGGTTCGACCATTGCCACGGCGCTCCAGGGCAAGGTTCCGGGACTTACCATTTCGGGCAGCGCCAGCCCCAACAGCAGCAATGATTTCCAGTTGCGCGGCATCGCGTCGGTCAATGCCAGCCAGAGCCCGCTCGTGGTTATCGACGGCATCCCGGGCGGTGACATGCGGGCGATCAACCAGGAGGACATCGAGTCGATCGACGTGCTGAAGGATGCTTCGGCGGGTGCGATCTACGGTACGCGTGCCGCCGGCGGTGTGATCCTCATCACGACCAAACGCGCCAAGCAGGGCAGTGTGACGGCCAACTATACGGGCGAGTTTTCGTTCGAGACCGTCCGCAAGTACCCCGAACTGCTCTCGTCGAGCGAGTATATCGAGTACGGTCTGGGCGAGGACTACGGCGCCGATACCGACTGGTATAAGGAACTGACCAACGATGCGCCCTTTTCGCAGCGCCATACGGTGAGCATTGCCGGCGGTACGGAGGTGGCTCAGGTCTATACTTCGTTCATGGCCCAGAACCAGAAGGGTATCGTCATCGGCGACAACCGCAAGGACTATTCGGGGCGTATCAACGCCCGGTTCAACCTCTTCGACGGCGTGGTCGAGGTGCGCGCCAACGCCCAGTTCCGCGAGGCCGAGCGCGACAACCGCAACTCGTCGGGCATCTTCAAGATGGCCTTCGGCCTCAATCCCACCATTCCGCTCTACGACCCGGCCAACCCCTCCAAGTACAACGTGGTCGGCAACGGCATCTCCGGCACGAGCTTCAACCCCGTGGCCGACATCATGCTGCGCACGAAGAACGGCAAAGACCAGTGGCTGCTGGCCGACGCCACCGTGAAGATCAACCTGATGAAGGGCCTCTCGCTGCAGGGAACCGTGGGTATCGACAAACGCCAGTACCAGGAATATACCTACGTTTCGCATGACCACAAGGAGTCGATCGACAACAGCCGCCGCGGCGGTGCGTCGCACAAGTTCAGCAAGGACAACCGCGTTTCGGTCGAGGCCTATGCCAACTATCACCGCGTATTCCGCGAAGACCATACGCTCGACGTCGTGGCCGGTTACAGCTTCTGGCAGGCCGGCGGCGAGGATTTCAGCATGTCGAACTACGACTTCCCGGTCGACGGCGTCGGCCCGTGGGACATGGGCGTGGGTTCGTACCTCACGGACGGCCGTGCCTCGATGGATTCGAACAAGGATCCCCGCGAGCGCCTGCTCTCGATGTTCGGGCGTGCCAACTATTCGTATAAAGACCGTTACATGGCTACGGTGAGCTTCCGCCGCGAGGGTTCCTCGAAGTTCGGCGTGAACAACCGCTGGGGTAATTTCTGGGCCGTTTCGGGCGGCTGGCGTCTCTCGAACGAAGCATTCATGCGCGACGTCAGCTGGATCAGCGACCTCAAGGTGCGCCTGGGTTACGGCGTCACGGGTAACAACGGCTTCGGGAACGGCTACACGACCCGCATGTACAAAGCCAACGATATGTGGCCCACCAACGGGGTCTGGCAGCCCGGTTACGGTTCGATCCGCAATATCAACCCCGACCTGAAGTGGGAGGAGAAATCCGAGCTCAACTTCGGTCTCGACTTCTCGCTTTTCAACGACCGCCTCTGGGGTAAGTTCGACCTCTACTTCCGCCAGGTCGACGACATGCTCTATTCGGTCAATGCCCCGATGCCCCCGATGGTACACGATACGGTCATGAAGAACATCGGCAGCCTCGAGAACAAGGGTTGGGAGTTCGAACTGGGCGGGGACATCGTCCGCAGCAAGAATTTCCGCTATACGTCGACCCTGCGCCTGTCGCATAACAAGACCAAGATCAAGAGCATGGGCGACGACGGGTTCTTCCTCGACGAAGTGACCTTCCCCTCGCCGGGCAACCCGGGTACGGCCGTCCGCCTGCAGAACGGCCTCGAGCTGGGGCAGTACTTCATCTACAAGTACGCCGGGCTCGACGAGAACGGCAAGTGGATGATCTACGACAAGAACAACGAGATCGTGCCGGCCACCGACGGCAGCACGTCGAACCTCGTGGCCGAGAACAAACATTTCGTGGGCAATGCGATCCCCAAGGTCATCCTCTCGTGGGATCACACGTTCAAGTACAAGAACTGGGATCTGTCGATCTTCCTGCGCAGCTGGCTCGGGTACGATGTCTTCAGCCAGGTGAACATGTACTACGGCCTGGCCAACGATTCGCAGCTCAACGTCCTCAAGTCGGCCTACACGCGCAACCGCAACATCAAGGACGAGAAAATCCTCTGCGACTACTGGCTCGACGACGGCTCGTTCCTCAAGATCGACGCCATCAACCTCGGGTATACGTTCAACCTGCGGAAGTGGACGCGTTATATCCAGTCTGCGAAACTTTACCTGACCATCCGCGACGTGGCCGTATTCACCGACTACAACGGCCTCAATCCCGAGGTCAACATCAACGGCCTGTACCCCGGTTTCGAGTATGTCAACAACACCTCGACGATGTACCCGCAGACGACCCGTTTTACGCTGGGCGTGCAGTTAAACTTCTAATTCCAAACCGAGAACCATTATGAAACTCAAACATATAATTGCCGTGACGGTCGGGGCTGCCGCCCTCTGCGCGCCTTCCTGCGACCTCGACGAGAAGTTCTACTCGGAAGTCACACCCGATACGTTCTTCACCTCGCCCGAAAGCACCTATGCCGTGCTTTGCCGTCCCTTCACCCACTGGAAATGGTACATCGGTGCCGACCGGTGGTACCTCCAGGAGCTGACCACCGACGAGATGGTGTGCCCCAAGCGCGGCAGCGACTGGTATAACAGCGGCGAGTACTACCGCCTGCATTACCACACCTGGTCGCCCGACGACCGCTTCGTCGTCAATACCTACGACGGTACGACCGGGGGCATTTCGCGTGCCCTGGAAGCCAAGTCCGACCTCCAGGGGGTCGATTACAACGCCATCGGGCTCAACGACGCCGTCAAGGCCGACCACATCAACCAGCTGAATGCCATCACGGCCTACTTCTACATGCGCGGCCTCGACTATTTCGGCGGTATGCCCATTTACTACTCGGTGGACGACGACCTGTGCGCCCGCAGCACGGCGCGCGAGACCTACGCCCATATCGAAACCCTGCTCAAGGACGCCATTCCCGCCCTGTCGAAGAAAACGACGCTCGGGGCTTCCGAAGACGGTTACATCAAGCAGGCTGCCGCCGCGGCGCTGCTGGCCCAGCTCTATTTCAATGCGGTGGCCTACATCGGCGAGGAGCATTTCGACGAGTGCGCAGAGATTTGCCGCGACATCATCGGCGGTGTCTACGGCACCTACGAGCTGGACAAGACCTGGTACGGCCCCCACTGTTTCGACAACAACACCTCGCCCGAGGTGATCTGGACGGTGCCTTCGGAGAACTCCAAAGTCGAGTGGAACTGGTATTTCAAATATTTCTACCATTATTCATCCTACGAATATTTCGGTATCGAGACCGCAGGCTACAACGGTTTCATGCTCACGCCGTCGCTCGATCCCCAGGGACGCTACTACACGCAGTGGAAACTGGGCAATCCCTACCAGAAATTCAACGACAAGGACTTGCGTAAAAAGCCCTACCGTTACCTGGGTAGCCGCAAATACGAAGGCATGTTCCTCGTCGGCGACCAGACCAACCCCAACAACCCTTCCCAGCAGTGCCTGGGGCAGAAGGAGTATAGCGGCAAGGTGATCAACTTGGTCGACCAGGTCGCCCGTTTCTCGGAAGTGGGCACCAAATACAATTCCGTCGCCGAGCTTACCTCGACGATGGCCGACGGCGAGGAGAATTCGGGCGTACGCCTGGTGAAGGCGCCGCAGCCCAACCTCGACGACAAGCTGCTGCGCTGGAATCCCGATTGCCCGGTCATCCGCCTCTCGGAGATCTACTACATGCTTGCCGAGTGCGAGCTGCGTGCCGGTGACAAGAAGACGGCTGCCGGCCTGATCAACCAGGTTCGCGGGCGCAACTTCGAGGGCGGCGCGGATCCCAACCCCGTGACGGCCGACAACCTCGACGAATACCGTATGCTCGACGAATGGATGATCGAATTCCTGGGCGAAGGACGCCGCCGTACGGATCTGATCCGCTGGGACAAGTTCGTGACGGAATCCTGGTGGGATCATACGCCGCTCAACGACAAGAACAAAAACCTGTTCCCGATCCCCAACTCGGCGATCTCGGCCAACAACCTGATCGAGCAGAACCCCGGTTACTGATCCCCGGCGATCCCGGGGGATCCCGCCTGTCCGGGGCCCCGGGGCAAGATATGAATTTTAAAAAACCGAAAAAATGATAAAATACATCAAATATCTGTTGGTCTTCCTGCTGGCCACCGGCTTCGTGGCTTGCAGCGAGGACGAAGGCGCCCGGATTCTCGGCGGCCTCTACGAAAAGGTGGACATCACCCCCGAGCCCGGCATGAACCTCGTGGGCCGTGTCACCGACGGTACCGGCCCGATCGAGGGCGTGGTCGTGAGCGACGGCGTCACGGTGACGACCACCGACGCCCAGGGCATCTACCAGATGCGCGTGAAGCGGAACGCCCCGTTCGTATTCGTCTCCGTCCCCGCCGAATACGAAATTCCGGTGGAGAACGGCATGCCGAAGATCTACAAGAAGATCGCCATGGGCGACAACGACGTCGTGCAGCGCAGCTTCAAGCTCGAACGCACGGGCAAAAAAAAGCGTTTCACCCTGCTGGCGCTGGCCGACGTGCAGATCGGCCGCGACGACGAGGTGACGATGCTCGACGAGGAGGTGTTGCCCCTGCTGATCCCTTACGTGCAGCAGGAACTGGAGGCCCCCGTTTACGGCATTTCGCTGGGCGACCTGGTCTGGGACAACATGCCCTTCCACGAGGTTTACAAGCAGCGTATCCGAAAGATCGGCGTGCCCGTTTTCCAGGTCATCGGCAACCACGATCACAATAAAGCCATAACCGTCGATGCCGATGCCGATGCCAGCTTCGAGGCGGCGTTCGGCCCCACGTACTACTCCTACAACATCGGCGACTGCCATTTCATCGTGCTCGACGACGTGCTCTACACCGGCTCGTCCTCTTATACCGCCGACATCACGGACGAACAGATGGCATGGCTGGAGCAGGATCTGAAATATGTCCCCAAGGACAAGCTCATCATCATCGGCCTGCATATCGCCACTTCGCGCCGCAACCGTCCCACGAGCCATGTCGCCGATTACAAGGAGCTTTACGCCCTGCTCGACGGCTATAATGTCCGGATACTTTCGGGACACTCGCACAACAACTATACGACCACGATCTCCGAAACCATCGAGGAGAATACGCTCGGGGCGGTGATGGGTGCCTACTGGAACGGCGAGGAGCTGTGCAACGACGGCAGCCCCCGCGGTTACGCCGTCTACGAGATCGAGGGCAACCGGATCAGGAACTGGTACTATAAGGGCACTGCTTTCCCGCGCGAATACCAGATGTACCTCTACGGCCCCGGCGAGGCGGTTTCCGAAAAATACCGCGACGGCCTCATCCTGAACATCTTCAACTGGCATACCACCTGGACGGTCGAGGTGCAGGAGGATAATGCCGGCTGGGTAACGCTTCCGTCCGATTCGAACCTCAGGTACGAAATGGATCGCCGCGCTTACGACTTCATGTTCGGCGACACCAAACCCGAGCATCGCCCGACGGCCGAACCCGAATCCAACAACGACCACATGTTCTACTACAAACCCGCGTCGGAGTCTTGGGGAACGGTCACGGTGAGGGCTTCCGACCCCTACGGGAACGTATATACCGAGAGCATCCGCAACGAATAGATCCATTTTTCGCAAACACGTTTCTCCGCACTGCCCGTTCCGACGGTGCGGAGAATTTTTCAACCATATCCCGATCATGAAACATCCTTTTCTGATTTTTCTGCTCTTCCTGTGCGGCGGGTTTTCCGCCGTCGCACAGCCTTCGGGCAACCCGCTCGTTTTCGGTGAGAACCGCCTGACGCTCATCACTCCGACGCTGTTCCGACTCGAATTCGCACACGACGGCAAATTCATCGACGACCCCACCTATTTCGCTTACGACCGGGGCAGCCTGCTCCCCGCGTCGGAGTTCAGGGTGCGGGAGCTGGGCGGGAACCGCTACGAGATCACCACCTCGGCCCTGCGCATCGTCTACGAACACGACGGATTCCCGTTCGGGCTGCATAACTTTGCGGCCTACTACAAGCTCAACGGCAAGGAGAAGAAGTTCACCAACCGCTGTATTTTCCGCAACAACCTCGGCGGCCCGGTCGAGACGCTCGACCGCGTTACCGGGGAGATCCCCATGCAGAACGGCCTGCTGAGCCGCGACGGCTGGTATGTGATCGACGACGAACGCTCCGACCTGCTGGTCGACGGCTGGCTTTGCCCGCGCGATACGAAAAGCCATGTGCAGGATCAGTACTGTTTCGTCTACGGCAACGACTACAAGGCCGCCCTTGCCGACTTGGGCGCCATCAGCGGCCGCGTTCCCATGACCCGCAAATACATCCACGGCGTCTGGTACTGTCGTTACTGGGACTATACGTCGGAGGAGTTCCTTTCGATCATCGACGGCTACGAGGAGAACGATTTCCCGCTCGACAACCTTGTCTTCGACATGGGTTGGCATACCTACGATGCCAGGATCGGTACCGGGCATGCCGGCAGCCGCAGCTGGACGGGCTATACGTGGGAGCGCAAACGCATTCCCGATCCCGGGGCGCTGATCGCCGAGGTGCACCGCCGCGGCGTCACCGTGTCGCTCAACGACCATCCCCACGACGGCATACGTCCCCACGAGGAGATGTACGCCGCCTTTATGGCGGACATGGGGGCCGACCCCGCCCATCCGCTGCTTTTCGACCTCGGCGACCGGAAATACATGGAGACGTTTTTCAAACATGCGCACCATGCCACCGAGGATATGGGCGCCGATTTCTGGTGGCTCGACTGGCAGCAGAACTACCTCTATCCCGAGGTGCGCGGCTACCGCTCCACGTCGTTGCAGTGGATCAACGAGCTCTACTACCGCCAGACCGAGCGCAAGGGGCTGCGCGGCGCCGGTTACAGCCGTTGGGCGGGTTGGGGTGACCATCGCCATCCGATCCAGTTCTCGGGCGACGCGCAGGCCAACTGGGAAATGCTGGCTTTCGAGGTTAAGCTCACGGCTGCCAGCGGCAACGCGGGCTGTTACTACTGGGCGCATGATATCGGCGGGTTCCGCGGCGATCCGAACCCCGAGCTGACGGTGCGCTGGACGCAGTTCGGCGCCCTCTCGGCCGCTCTGCGCGTACATTCGACCAAAGACGCGCGGCTCGACCGCCGTCCGTGGATCAGCGGCGAGCGCGAAACAGCCGCCATGCGCCGCATGTACCACATGCGCTCGGAGCTGATGCCCTATATTTACAGCAGCGTATGGCAGACCCACTCGACGATGGTGCCGCTCAACCGGCCGATGTATATCGACTACGGCAGCGACGAACGCGCGTATGAAAACGAACAGGAGTTCCTTTTCGGGGATATCCTGCTCGCCGCCCCGATCGCTTCGCCGGGCGAAGGCGCGGACAAGACAGCCTCGCAGAAGGTCTGGTTCCCGTCGGGCGACGTGTGGTACGACTATTTCACCCACGAACGGTTCGACGGCGGGCAGGAATGCCGCATCGCCAAGCCGCTCGAAGAGTTCCCGCTCTACGTCCGGGGCGGTTGGGTGCTGCCGATGCAGCCTTATACGCCGCGCCCCGCTTCGACGCCGCTCACGACGCTCGTCCTGCGCGTTTACCCCTCGGCGGGCGATGCCGACAATACCTATACGCTCTACGAGGACGACGGGCTTAGCCGCGATTACGAACGCGGCATCCATGCCACCACAGAGCTCAACTACCGCCGTGCGGGCGATGTGACGACCGTCACCGTCCGTCCCGCCGCCGGCAGCTACCGGGGGCAGGAGCCGCGCCGCGCCTACCGGCTCCAGCTCCCCGCCGCCGGGGAGTTCCGCCGGGTGAAGGTCAACGGCCGCACGGTGAAGCCTGCGTTCGACGGGCAACTGAGGTGTCCGGTGGTAGAGGTGCCGTCGACGGACATCCGCAAGGAGGTGAAGATCGAAATTTTCGGATAATCCGCCCGGAGCCGGTGCCCGGGAGGCGGTTCGCGTGTCCACCACGGACGCGGGAACCGTTTTTTTTGTAAATTTGTATCCAAACCGTCGAGCCGATGAGAAAGCTGAACATTTCCCCCCCCCGCCTTGTTTTTATGGCCGGTGTAGCCCTGCTCTGTGCGTGCCATAAGAGCGAAAACGAGCAGATATTCGATAAACTGGATCGGGTTATTGCGAAAAAGCATCTCTATGAGGAGCGTTTCGTCCGCCATGCCGATTCGTTGCGCCGGGAGCTCCGCGCCGCGGGCGACGACACGCTGCGGTGGCAGACGGCCAACCGCCTGTTCGATTCCTATATCACCTACAATATCGACACGGCCGCCCGTTACGCGGGGCTGATGCACAATTACGCCGACGCGACCGGCAGCCGGGAGATGAAATTCCTTTCGACGACCTGCGATGTTTCGGTGCTGATCGCCCGCAACAACATCGAAGAGGCCTACGAACGGATCCTTTCCCTCGATACGGTCGGCATCACCCGGCGGATGCGGGCCAGCTATTATACCCAGCAGATGGTGGTCTTCGGGCGGCTCGCCTCGGGCGACGGGTCGGAGGCGCGGCGGAAGGCCTATGCCGATTCGCTTTTCCGGCTCCGCCACACCCGGATCGGTTTCGACGGCCACTCCCATGTCACGCGGCAGCGGATGTACGCCCTCGAACTGATGGATCAGAAGCGTTATGACGAAGCCCTGGAGGTTTTGCTGCCGCTTTACGACCCCGCGAAATACAACAGCCGCACGCTGGCCCGTATCGCCTATAATATCGCCAACGCCTGCTATCTGCTCGACGACGTCGAACGGCACAAATACTGGCTCGCCACGGCGGCGATCTGCGACCTGCAAACCCCCGTCAGGGAGTACCTTTCCCTCTATAACCTGGCCCTGCTGATGTTCGAGCAGCAGGATATGGAGCGTGCGGCGCGCTATATCCAGTGTACGATGGCCGACATGCTTGCCTGCAATTACAACACCCGTATCTTCCACTCCAGCCAGGCCGAGATGATCATCAACCAAGCCGTCGTTTACAGCATCAATTCGCGCAGCCGTATCCTGACCGTCATGATCAACATTTTCATGGGGCTGTTCGTCATCATCGTGCTGCTGCTCATCCATACCCTGCGGCAACATGCCAGGCAGCGGCGTACCAACGCCCAGCTTTCCGCGGTCAATGCCCAGCTCAGCGAACGCAACGAACAGTTCCGGCAACTGAACGACTGCCTGCGCGACGCCAACAAGATCAAGGACAACTATGTGTTCCGCTACATGCTTCTGGCCACGCAGTACCTCGGCCGTGTCGACGAATACCGGGGCGAGCTGCTCAAAACCGCGAAGTCCGAAGGCTCCGAGGCGCTGATGCGCAAGCTGCGCTCGCCGTCGGACGTCGACCGCGACTACCGCGATTTCTACCGGATCTTCGACGAGACCTTCCTGGGCATCTTTCCCGATTTCGTCGAGCAGGTCAATGCGCTGCTCGAGGAGCCGGCGCGGTTCCCCGTGCGGGCCGACCGGACGCTCCCTACCGAGCTGCGTATCCTGGCCGTCATGCGCCTCGGCATTACCGACAGCGGCCGCATCGCCGGTTTCCTCAACTGCGCTTCGGCGACGGTCTATACCTACCGCACCAAGCTGCGCAATTCGGCCCTCGGTTCGCGCAGCGATTTCGAGAACCGGATCAGGCATATCGGCCTCTGAGGGGGTCGGCGCCGAGTTCCCGAAGGGCTTCTGAGGGCATTTTGCCCAGTCTATACCGAGCCTTTGACGGCCTTTTGCCGAGCCTCTGACGGAATTCCGCCGGGTCTTTGCCGGGCTCCTGCCGGGGTGCGCCGCGAGTTCGTGGCATACCCCTGCCCCAGGCCCGGCACGCTCCCGGCGTTTACTCTTCCCCGCGCACGATCACATAGTCGCCGGGCGTGAGCGACATCCCGCCGAGCCCGTCGAGGACGCCTGCCTTCTGCCGCTTGCCGTCCGAAATGCGGTAGAGCGTATATTTACCCTCTTTCCACGCCTTGAGCCGGATGTCCATCGTGTTCGGCGTGTCGTAGTCGAGCGCACTGACCTTCGTCTGCAGACGGCTGTCCCACGGCTCTCTGAGCCATCGGTGGTTGGGCTCCAGCGTGACGAACAGTTCGCCGTCCCGCTCGTCGATGAAGTAGATGCCCGTCCCGGTGTAGGTCACCAGCGGCGAACTGCCTACGCCGACGATGCTCCTGACCCCGTCGCTGACATTGAGCGGGCACCATTGCGTCACGTCGCCCGAGTGGTAGAATTTTTCCGGCGAGGAGAAGATGCTCACGTCGCGGCTTTTCGAGATGGCGAAGTTGCTGCCCAGTTGTTCGTTGACCAGACGGTCATACATCTGTCCCAGCGGGGTGGATTTGTAGATTTCGCCGGCTACGATGAAGCTGGCGGCTTTTTTCGGCGTGCACGTGAGGCTCAGGAAATGCGAACCGCAGTGGTAGGGGGCGTATTCCTGCATGGTGTAAGTCCACATCGAAGCGCACTGCACGCCCAGCGCCCGGAAATACTGTGCCTGTATGGGGTAGAGATAGGCGCTTTGGTTGAAGAAGGTCTCGAATTCGTAGACGGTTTTCGCCTTGCCGGCGTATTCGGGGAGCAGGAGCCACCCGTAGCCGTTCACGTCGTCGAAATACTGGTTGAACCAGCCCGAATAATCCTGCGACGTGAGGTCTTTGGGATTGCTCCAGTAGTTCTGCGGCACGAGATCCTGCCCCGGATAGTTGCAGCAGGCCACGGCTTCGGCCTTCGAGGCGAGGGCGCCTTTGAAAATATCCGGGTTGCCGTTGCGGTAACGGTGCCAGTTGTGGCTCCAGACGACGGGCTGCTGCGCCCCGGCCTCCCGGATGACGTCGTACATGCCGTCGATATAATCCCGGATGAGTTCCTCACGGAAAACCGCATACGAAGCGTCGTTGTCCTGCTGCCCGTTGCCGGCCGCCCAGGACTGGAAATCGGCGTAGGCGGCGGGGTTGGACTGTATGTCCGTATAGCTGAAGGCTTCGGGTTCGTTGATCAGCTCCCACAGGGCGATGTGTTTCTCGGCCGCATAGGTCGTCCCCGAATAGTTGTTTTTGCGCGTGAGCAGCTGGCGGACGTAGTTTTTCGATTTCCGGACGACCTCCTTGTCGTGTACCCACTCCTGGCGGGCAGCGGTCATGAATACCGAATTGGGCACGTAGCCGCTGCCCATGTGGTTGATAAGGGCCAGCGTAATGTAAATACCCCGTTCGGCAGCTTCGGCGACCATGTAGTCCAGCACGTCCAGGTAGGGCGTTTCGACCAGGTTGCCCTCCGCATCGGTGAAATCGGCGGGTGTCAGGTGGCAGCGGATGACCGAAACCTTGAGTTTGGATACCTCTTCGAGGTTGTTGTGGGCCACGCGTCTCAGCGCCTCGGCCGTTTGGGGTATCCCGTGCCTCTTGAGGCGGTCGTTGTATTCCCAGCTCAGGCAGGGCTGGAAGTTGACGCCCCATAACGAGAGCTCCCCGCCGTCGGGCGCATATATTTTCCCGTTTTGTACCGATACGTAATCCCCCGT
>ERZ1027005.275-NODE-275-length-26429-cov-10.668954_pt1 | contig 26429 bp, 18 predicted proteins | sample MGYA00519450_ERZ1027005 | MGnify/ENA primary metagenome ERZ1027005 (study PRJEB26926, sample SAMN06164870) | human gut metagenome | biome: ENVO:00009003; feature: ENVO:2100002; material: ENVO:00002003 | host: Homo sapiens | place: USA | collected 2012 ...
CTCCTCCCGGCTCCCTCTGTCCGCCGCATGGGGTTGTCCGTTTGCCGCATGGGACGCCCGTCCTTTTGCGTTTTTTTCCTTTCCCGGGCTTTCTCCGCCTCCCCCGGATGCTCCTCCCGCTCCCCGCCGTCCGTCCCGTTGCGGTAGCGGCCCGAAAAAAGGGGATGCCGCTGGAAAGCGGCATCCCCGTACGTGCAGGCCCTGTAAGCCGGGTTCTGTTCCCGGGGCGAACCCCGGGCCCCTGTCATTTATCTAGGGCGGCAGTCTCCTGCCGTCTCAAGCAACCTACCCCCCGGCATCGGGCGAGCAACCCTTAATTGCCGGTATACACGGTCTTGCAACCCGCGAGACGTACTGCCGGGCGGCATCGCTGCCCCCGCGGTGGGCTCTTACCCCGCCTTTTCACCCTTACCCGCCGGGATTACGAAAATCCCCTGCGGGCGGTCGTTCTCTGTTACGCTCCTATACCCTCACGGATATCAAGTCGTTAGCTTGCGCGGTGCTCTGTGTTGCCCGGACTTTCCTCTCCCGGCCTCGGCCGGCAGCGACAGGGCGGGCCTGCCCCGCAAAGGTAATAAAATTCGGCGGATTCCCGCTCCGCGGTTGCGATTTCCGGACATAAGCCGGGAATATTCCGGCTTGCCGCCATGGTATTCGCGTCCATGCCGCGCCCTGCTTCCCGGCCTGTGCCGTGACGCATTCCCGCCGGGCGGCAGGGGGCTCCCCGAGGCGGCGGCAATACGCCGCCGTCCCCGGCCTCCGCCTTCCCTGCCGCCGGACACGGCGTTGCCCGCGCCGGTTCCGCGGTTTCCCTCCGGCATACTCCGTTCGGGCGCACTGTATGCCCTGTACGGAATCTTTTTTGCAAATATTGGATAAAGTTGTATTTTTGCTTTGTCCCTCCGCCGTTCTTCGGGGCGGCGGGCCCGAAGAATATACCGGCCGATGGCAGATAACGCGCATACGATCGACATACACGACAACCGCACGGTTGTCGGATTGCTCCGTGCGGGGGATGAAAAATGTTTCGATGCGCTTTTCCGCCGCTATTACAAACCGCTCTGCACCTACGCCACGCGCTTCGTGCCGCCGGTACGCGCCGAGGAACTCGTCCAGGACACCCTGATGTGGGTGTGGGAAAACCGCACCTCGCTGATTCCCGAGATGCCGCTCAAATCGCTGCTGTTCACCATCGTAAAGAACAAGTCGCTTAACAGCGCCTCGCGCGACACGCTCAAGAACCGCATCATCCGCCAGCTGGCCGAACACTACGAAGAGACGTTCGACGACCCCGATTTCTACCTCGAGGGCGAACTGGTGCAGCGGCTGGCCGAAGCTCTGCGCAAAATGCCTCCTGAATTCCAGCAGACCTTCCGTATGCACCGCCTGGAAGGTATGACCCACAAAGAAATAGCCGCCCGCCTCAACGTTTCCCCGCAGACGGTCAATTACCGTATCGGGCAGACCGTGCGCCTGCTGCGCGAGGAACTCAGCGATTACTGGCCGCTGCTCGTGCTGTTGCTGTGCCCTGACCTCTCCTGATAAGGAAATCTGAATTTTTTTTCGCCTTTCCGTTAGCATCCTTTGCTGACGGATTGTATTACTTTATAGACAAGCAAACAGCATGGCAAATTTCGAAATCGACGAAGAGGTATTGGTAGCCTTCCTCAAAGGCGAGCTGGACGCAGCGCAGGCGGCGGCCGTAGAGGCGTGGTACGACCGCTCGGCTGCAAACCGCAGGATGCTCGGCCAGGTCTATTATATATTATATGTCAGCGACCGTATCAACGACGCGGCCGGTATCGACGTCGAGCGTTCGCTCCGGCAGTTCAAGCGCCGCATGCACGCCGGACGCCGTATCCCCCTGCGCCGTGTCGCGGTGCGTATTGCCGCTGCGGCCGTGATCGCCGCGGTGCTCCTGGCCGGCGGGTTCACGACCGTGTCGCTTTCCAAGCGCCTGGCGCAGCCCGTGACCGTCGTCACCCAGCTGGGCGAGCGGTCGCAGGTGGTGTTGCCCGACGGGACGAAGGTGTGGCTCAACTCATCGAGCAGCGTGGAGTACGTTGCCCCTTTCTTTTCGCGCCAGCGCCGCGTGAAGATGGAGGGTGAAGCCTATTTCGAGGTCGAGCACGACCGCCGGGCGCCGTTCGTCGTGTCGACCAACGGCCTGGACATCGAAGTCCTCGGCACACGTTTCAACATCCGCAACGACGACAACGAGCACCGTGTCACCACCGTCCTGCTCGAAGGCGCCGTCAAGGCCTATGCTTCGGGACGCGAGCAGGCCTCGGTGCGCCTGCACCCTGCGCAGCAGCTGGTTTTCGACACCCGGACGCACGCCATGCGCCTGACCGACTGCCCCTCGGCCGAACGCTCGATCAACTGGATCGACGGCCGCTTCTGCTTCGAGCACGATACCTTCGGGGAGATCGTCGCCGAGCTCAAGCGCTACTACAACGTCGACATCCGCTTCATGGACAACCGGCTCCGCGACATGCGCTTCTCGGGCAATTTCCGCGTCGAGGACGGCATCTACCACATCATGTCCGTATTGCAGCTGACCTATAAATTCAATTACAGGATCGTCGGCAACGACATCGAACTCTACGCAAACCCTGAACGATAACCGAATACGAACTTAAAATCTTTCGATCCGCCTATGGAAAATTAATGTCCTTTCCCCCGGATGCCGCACTCTGTGGCGGCCTGTTTCGACACCTAACCATTACAACTAACCTAAAATCTGATCCATGAAAAAAACTAACCTTGCGACAGGCAGGGGAGGGCATGTTGTCACGGCATGTTTCCGTTGTCTGTTCGTTATCCCGATGCTGCTCCTGGGATGCTTCGGCGCCACCTCTGCCGCGGCACAGACGCAGCAAGCCCTCTCGCGTGTGAGCCTCGATGCCCGGGACGCGACGGTCATCACGGTTTTCCAGGCTATCCAGCAGCAGACGGGCTGTTCGTTCGTCTACAATACGTCGGACATCGACACCGACCGCAAAGTGAGCCTCTCGGCGCACGACGAACCGCTGCAGGCCGTGTTGGACAAGCTCTTCGCGGGTTCCGACATCGCTTATACCCTTCGGGACAAGCACATCGTACTCTCGAAGAAAGCTAAAAATTCCCCCCCCCACAGCGCCCAGGGCGGCGTTACCGGAGTCATAAAGGACGATAAGGGCATGCCCCTGGTCGGCGCCACCGTGCTTATCAAAGGTACGACGACGGGTGCCGCCGCCGACGTCGACGGCAATTTCTCGCTTCCGCAGGCCAAACCGGGGGACACGCTCGAAATTTCGCTCATCGGCTATACCAAACAGGAGCTTCCCGTCTCGGGATCCGCCCCGTTGTCGGTGGTCATGCACGAGGATAACGAAGTGCTCGACGCCGTGGTGGTTACCGCCCTCGGCATCAAAAGGTCGGAGAAAGCACTGACCTACAACGTGCAGGAGGTCGCGGGCGACATCGTCAACACGGTCAAGGACGCCAACTTCATGAACTCGCTTTCGGGCAAGGTCGCCGGCCTTCAGATCAACGCCAGCGCCTCGGGCGTGGGCGGTTCCACACGCGTGGTGATGCGCGGCGTGAAGTCCATCAGCGGCAACAACAACGCCCTCTATGTGATCGACGGTATCCCGATGCCCGACCTGCGTTCGTCGCAGACCGAGGGTACCTACGAAACGCCCGACGGCGGCGATTTCGAGGGTATCTCGAACCTCAACCCCGAGGACATCGAATCCATGACGGTGCTTTCGGGCGCCACGGCGGCCGCGCTCTACGGTTCGCAGGGTGCCAACGGCGTGATCGTCATCACGACCAAAAAGGGCGAAGAGGGGCGCGTGCGCGTGAACTACGCCAACAATACCACCTTCTCGTCGCCGTTCGTCATGCCGCAGTTCCAGAACACCTACGGCACCGACGCTACGGCCCCTTCCATGAGCTGGGGTACGAAGCTCTCGACCCCGACCTCGTACGACCCCTCGGATTTCTTCCAGACCGGCTTCGAGGAGACCAATGCGATCTCGGTCTCGGGCGGTACGCGCGTGAACCAGACCTATTTCTCGGCCGCTTCGCTCAATTCGCGCGGCGTCATTCCCAACAACGTCTATAACCGGTACAATTTCACCGTCCGCAATACCACGCAGCTCATCAAGGACAAGCTGACGCTCGACCTGGGCGCTTCCTACATGCGCCAGTACAAGCGTAACCCGCTCGTGCAGGGCCTCTACCACAACCCGCTGATCCCCGTCTACCTCTTCCCGCGCGGCGACGACATCTCCAAGTACGAGGTTTACGAGCGTTACGACGCCACGGCGGGCTATATGAAGCAGTTCTGGCCCCTGGAGTTCATCACCGGCGTCGAGAACCCCTGGTGGATCACCAACCGCGAGCTGTTCGAGAATACGGCGCACCGCTATACGTTCAACGCCACGCTCAAGTGGGACATTGCCGACTGGATCACCCTCACGGGGCGCGTGCGCACCGATAACATGGTGATGAACTATACGCGCAAGATCTATGCCTCGTCCGACAAGCTGTTCGCTTCCGAGTACGGTAACTACCAGAACAACAAGATCCACCACAACAACCTCTACGCCGACGCCCTGCTGTCGATCAACAAGAGTTTCTTCGACGACAAGTTCTCCCTGTCGTTCAACCTGGGTGCGAGCATTCTCGACGACAAGAACGACGGCGAAGGCTTCGAGGGCCACCTGGCCACCATCGCCAACAAGTTCTCGGTCTACAACGTGGATATGAGCCACTCGCAGACCAAACCCTACGCCGACCGCTACCACGACCAGACGCAGGCCGTCTACGCCACCGCCCAGCTGGGATATAACGGCATGGTCTACCTCGACGTGACGGCGCGCAACGAGTGGGCGTCGCAGCTGGCCTTCACGCCCCATATGAACATTTTCTACCCGTCGGTGGGTCTTTCGGCCGTCATCTCGTCGATGGCCGACCTTTCCAAAGCCGGCATTTCGTTCCTCAAGGTGCGTGCCTCCTATGCCGAGGTGGGTAACGCCCCGCAGCGGTTTATTACCGGTGTCAATACGCCCTTGCAGACGGGCGGTATCGTTTCGTCGGACTCCTATGCCCCGGCTGTCAACCTTACGCCCGAGCGCACCAAGTCGTTCGAAGTGGGCCTGAACGCCAAGTTCCTCGGCAACAAGATCTGGACGGACGTGACCTATTACAATACCAACACCTACAACCAGCTTTTTAGCTATGATGCACCGCCCAGCACCGGCTACAAACGGGCATATATCAATGCCGGCAAGGTCAACAACTGGGGTATCGAAGCGGTCGTGGGTTACAAGAACAAGTGGCGCGACTTCTCGTGGTCGACCAATGTCAACTTCTCGATGAACCGCAACGAGGTGAAGGAGCTGGTTCCCGAAGGCACGCGCGACGTGGCCGGTAACCTGGTGACTGTCGACGAGGTGAACATGGACTACGGCGGCTACCGCATGAAGGTCAAAAAAGGCGGTTCGATCGGCGACTTCTACGTGACGGGGCTCAAGACCGACGACCAGGGACGCATCTATGTCGACCCCAATACCAATACCGTCACCACCGATCCCAATACGTGGCTTTACGGCGGCAATACCGAAGCCCGCTTCCGCCTGGGGTGGAACAACCGCTTCTCCTACAAGGGCGTGAACCTCGGCGTGCTGTTCGATGCCCGCATCGGCGGCCAGGGCGTTTCGGCGACGCAGGCCCTGATGGATCGCTGGGGTGCCTCGCAGGATTCGGCCGACGCCCGGGAAAACGGCGGTGTCTGGATCTCCGAGGATCAGAAAGTCCCCGATGCCAGGGTCTTCTACGCCAACAACGGCAACGGGCTTTCGATGCTTTCACACTACGTTTACAGCATGACCAACGTCCGCCTGCGTGAACTTACTCTGGGCTACGACCTGCCTTCCAGGTGGTTCAACGACAAGATCGGCATGACCGTGTCGCTCGTCGGCCGCAACCTGTGGATGCTCTACAACAAGGCGCCGTTCGATCCCGAGATCACCGCGTCCACGGGTACCTATTACCAGGGGCTCGACTATTTCATGCAGCCCAGCGCCCGTACCATCGGTTTCAGCGTAAGACTCCAATTCTAAAATTTCAGACCAATGAAACGATTCAATCATACAATAGGATTTTTCGCCGCTGCGGCGCTTGCCGCCTGTACCGGTGACTTCGAATCCTTCAACACCAATCCCGATGCGGTGCAGTCGGTCGACAAGAAGACCTACATCACCACCATGCAAATGGATGCCGTGATCCCGTGCAGCGACGTGGGGGCCAACGAGTTCCAGCGCGCCTGCAACCTGATGGGCGACGCCTTCGGCGGCTATCTCTCCCCGATCCAGGCCTTCAACGGCGGCAGCTATACCTGTACCTACGACCTCGACGGTACGGACTATAACAACGTGCCCTTCTCGGTGGCTTTCACCAATGTGATGCCTGCATGGCTCAACCTCAAGTACGCCTACCAGAACGGGCAGGTTACCGACGACGTCTTTGCCGTTGCCGAGGTCATCAAGGTGATGGCCCTCCAGCGTACCACCGACATCTACGGCCCGATCCCCGTTTCGAATTTCGGCCAGACCGAAAACCCCTACGAATCGCAGGAGACCGTCTACAAAAACCTTCTCACGGATCTGAATGCCGCCATCGTGGTGCTCAAGGAGTATGCGGCCAATGCCGCCGACGCCAGGCCGTTGCAGAAGGTCGACGCCGTTTACCAGGGCGACTATGCGAAATGGCTCAAGCTGGCCAACTCGGTCAAGCTCCGCATGGCCATGCGCATCCGTTTTGTCGAACCCGGGCTTGCCCGGATCTATGCCGAGGAAGCCGTCAGGGACGGGGTGATGACCGCTTCGGACGACGGTGCGTGGCTCAAGAGTTCCGGTTCGGTACAGGTATACAATCCGCTCGAAGAGGTGTGGAACGCCTATAACGATACCCGCATGGGTGCGACCATCGACGCTTATATGAACGGTTACGCCGATCCGCGCCTACCGGCCTATTTCAAAACCTGCGAGGATGGCAAGTACCACGGTGTCCGCAGCGGTCTCAGCTCGATGCTGAAGGCGGACTATACCGGACTTTCGGTGCCCAACGTCGCCAAGGATACGCCCGTCGTGTGGTTCCTCGCTTCCGAGGCCGCTTTCCTGAGGGCCGAAGGCGCCATGCTCGGCTGGGAGATGGGCGGTGACGATGAATCGTTCTACAAGACGGGTATCGAACTGTCGTTCCTCGAACGCGGTCTTACCGCGGCCGCCGCGGCCACCTATGCCGAGAGTGCGAGCGAACCCCAGGCATTCGAGGACGCTTCGGCCGCCTCGACGAAATACAACGCTTCGAAACCTTCGTCCGTCTCCCCGAAATGGAATGCCGGCGCCGGGGACGAGGAGAAACTCGAACGGATCATCACGCAGAAGTGGATCGCCATGTTCCCCAACGGGCAGGAAGCCTGGTCGGAATTCCGCCGCACAGGTTACCCCAAGGTGATCCCGATCGTCAACAACCTCAGCGGCGGCAAGGTCGATACCAACGTCCAGGTGCGCCGTATGACCTTCCCGCGTTCGGAGTACTCGAACAATGCCGCCGGCGTGGCGGCTGCCACCGCACTGCTCGGCGGAGCCGATACCGGCGGTACGAAACTCTGGTGGGATAAGAAATAATGAACCTAAAAACAACACGAAAGATGAAAAATTTCTTGAAATACGTCGCGGCCCTTGCGATCGTGGGTGCCTTTTTCGTCGCTTGTTCGGATTGGACGGATCCCGAGCGCGAAATTACGCAGCATCCCGACCAGCAGTCGCCCATCCTGCGCGATAATGCCTACTACCAGGCCCTGCGCGAATACAAAAAGACCAAGCACAAGATCGCTTTCGGCTGGTACGGTTCGTGGACGGCCGTCGGCGCATCCTACCAGACCCGCCTGCAGAGCGCTCCCGACTCGATGGATATCATCTCCATCTGGAGCCAGTGGCATTCGCTGACCCCCGAGCAGATCGCCGACAAGGAGTTCGTGCAGAAGATCAAGGGCACGAAGGTGACCTTCACGATCTTCTCGGACAAGATGCCCGAGCCGTTCCTCACCGAGATCGGCGGCGGCGAATATACCGACGAGGCCATCGAGGCCTACGCCAAAGCCTACTGCAAGGACTCGATGGACAAGTACAGCTACGACGGCATCGACGTCGACTACGAACCCGGCTACGGCGCTTCGGGGCCGTTCGTGGGGCATGACAACGAGCTGTTCAGGAAGCTGATCCTGGCCATGAGCAAATACGTCGGCCCCAAGTCGGGGACGGGACGCCTGCTTATGATCGACGGCGTGCCCTATGCCGTGCATGCCGATGTGGCCGACTGCTTCGACTACGGCATCGTGCAGGCTTATAATTCTTACGGCTACACCGATTTGCAGGATCGCTTCGACGAAGCCGATAAGAAAGGCTGGAAGCCCGAGCAGTATATCTTCGCCGAGAACTTCGAGTCCCTCTGGAAAACCGGCGGCGTGTCGCATGAATGCCGCGACGGCCAGAGGGTCAACTCGCTGCTGGGCATGGCGCGCTTCAACCCCACGCAGGGTTTCGGCGCCGGTTTCGGAGCCTACCACATGGAGTATGAGTACGCCAATTCGTCGATGCCTTACAAGTATATGCGCGAGGCGATCCAGGATGTGAACCCCGCCGGCGGCGACCTGATCGTCGGTCTGACCTCGACCGGCTTGTCCAAATACCTGTTCCTGGTCGGGGACGACGGTACCATCACGGGCGAGGTGGACGAAAAAATCCGGGTCGAGCTGGCTCGTCCTGCCCCGGCCGACGTTTCGTTCCCGCTGGCTATCGACAATTCGCTGGTCGATGCCTACAACGAAAAGCACGGCACCTCCTACGAGCCGATCGACCCCGCGCGTGTTTCACTCGGCACGCTCGGCGTGGCAGCCGGTGCGTTCTTGTCCGACGAGGTGTCCGTTACCGTAAGTTCTGCCGGGATCGAGAAGGGTTACTACCTGATCCCCATCGTCGTGGAACTTCCCGCGGAAGATATTTATACCTCGAAGGAGCCATTGGTACGCTACCTGCTGTTGACGGTGTCGGCGATGGAGATCGACGTCGATGCGACGGCGCTTACGGGCGTGAAGATCGAACCTGCCTCCGGGTGGACGATCGTCTGCTACCAGGGCACCGCTTCGAGCGGCGCCAACGGCGTCTGGAACCTCGATTCCGATGCGCAGAAGGCCTGCATGTTCGACGGCAAGCTCGACTCCAACTGCTGGTATGCCGCGAATGCGTCCTATTCGTGGGGGAACGGCGGCAACTTCATCATCACGCTGGACAAGGCCTACGACATCAACGGCTTCCGCTGGCATATCTACTACGAGGACTCCAACCCCGAATGTACCGATTTCCAGTACAGCGAGGACGGCACCAACTGGTATAGCCTCACCAATGAAATTTCGTTCGTGCCCAAACTCTCGGCCGACAACTGGAAGATATTCCAGTTCAAGAAGACCGTCAAAGCCCGCTATCTCCGGGTATACGTCGGCCGGGTAACCGATTTCACCAGTATGAACGAGGCCGAGATTTTCGCCCCTGCAAACTAAACCTAAAACAAGAGAACTATGAAACTGAAATATTTGGTCGCTCCGCTGTTGTTCGCCGCCGCTGCGGCGACGGGCTGTCAGGAGTCCGCGGAGACCTATCCTGCGATCTACATGACCGATGCGCAGAACAATCCCGACAAATCAATGACCATCGACGAACCCCCTGCCGAGACCTCGATCACCGTATCCTCCTCGGTGGTTATGGAGCACGACGTGCGGATCCAGTTGGAAGTGCGGCCCGAACTGCTGGCTGCCTATAACGACAAGTACGGCAAAAACTACCAGATTCCGCCCGAGGAAAGCTACGCCCTGAGTTCGACCGAAACGACCATCCTGGCCGGCTACAACACCTCTTCGGCGATCGACTTCACGGTGTCGTCCGTCTCGGAGTTCGCCGAGGGCGTGACCTATTGCGTCCCCGTGGGCATCAAGACCGTATCCGGCGGAATAAGCGTGCTCGAACCGAGCCGCACGCTCTTCATCGTGCTGAAGACCCCGGTGATCAGCAAGGCGATCTACCTGGGATCGAGCAACATCTACAAGGTGACTTCGTTCCAGGAGAATTCCGACCTGGCAGCCCTTCCGCAGCTCACGCTCGAAGCCCGCGTATACATGCTCGGCTTCCAGACCCGCGATCCTTATATCAGTTCCATCATGGGTATCGAGGGCATCTGCGGCGTACGTTTCGGCGACGTGAAGGTCGATCCCGACTGCATCCAGATCTGTCACGACTCCTACCAGCCCGCAGCTACCGACAAGCCGTTCGACAAGGAGAAGTGGTACCACGTCGCCGCAGTCTGGACGGGCTCTTCGTGGGACATCTATATCAACGGGCAGTATGCCACGGGCGTGGAAACGCAGGGCGAGACCATCGACCTGACGAGCGACAATTCGGGCGGTTTCTACCTGGGAGCCTCCTATGGCGGCGGCCGTACGCTGAACGGCTATGTCGCCGAGTGCCGCGTATGGACACGCGCCCTCTCGCAATCCGAGATCGCCAACAACATGAACTATGTCGACCCCACGTCCGACGGGCTGCTCGCTTACTGGCGCATGAACGCCTGGGAGCCCAACGACAGCGGTTCCGGCAATATCGTGCGCGACCTCACGGGCCATGGTTACGATGCCGTCGGCGGCAGCTCCAACCCGACGATGATGGACACCAAGTGGAATTAGTCCGCTTATAGACCGACAGGGGCCGTGCGACCCCGGCATAAGCCGGGTTGCACGGCCTTTTTTCATACTCCTGCTTCGGGCTGTCCCTGCTTCGGGCTGCAAACCCGCCCCGGATGGCGGCCTGTCGTGGCCTGTCGGCAGTCTGTCGGCGGTTTCGGTTTCCGGCTGTCCCCGTTCCCCGACGGTTTTCGGCTGCGGTTTGCCTTTGGCTGGCTGTTCTCCGGCGGCGCCCTTCCGGCTGCGGCCACGGCTCGCTCCGCCCTCCTCCGGCTTTGCCGGTTCATCCCGATTTGTTGTTGTACCCGACCTAAAGACCTTATGAAAAAAATCACGCTTATCTCTTTTTGCCTTGCCGCTTTCGCCTTTGCTTCGTGCGCCGGCGGCGGGTGCCCGGCCACGGGCATCATCCCGGCCCCGCAGCAGGTGACGTGGGGCGAAGGTGCCTTCCGTATGCCTGCCAAGCTGCTCTACACGACCGACCTCGACGGGCAGGACAAGGCCGACCTCGCGGCGTGGATGCAGCGTGCCGCGGACGGATTCTTCCCCGCCTCCTTTGCCGAGGCCTCCGACGGCGACATGCCCGCACTCGAACTGCTTCGTACGGGCGACGGCGCCCCCGAAAGCTACCGTCTCGACGTCTCCCGCACAAAGATCACGCTCACGGCCCCCGATGCCGCAGGGTTGTTCTACGGACTCCAGTCGCTCGCACAACTGGCCGGGCACCACGGCCGCCGCATTCCGGCCGTCACGATCGTGGACGCCCCGCGCTTCGGTTACCGGGGCTTCATGCTCGACGTCTCGCGCCATTTCCGCGACAAGGAGTTCGTCGAACGTCAGCTCGACCTCATGGCGCGCTACAAGCTCAACCGCTTCCACTGGCACCTGACCGACGGAGCCGGATGGCGCATCGAAATCAAAAAATACCCCGCCCTGACCGACATCGCCGCCTGGCGTCCCTATCCCGACTGGGAGGGATGGAACTTCGGCGGCAAACGCTACTGCCACCGCGACGACCCGGCGGCCGCCGGGGGCTATTACACGCAGGACGACATCCGCGAAGTGGTCGAATACGCCCGTGCCCTGCATATCGAGGTGATTCCCGAGATCGAGATGCCGGGGCACAGCGAGGAGGTGCTGGCCGTTTACCCCGAACTCTCGTGCAGCGGCAAACCCTACACGGACTCCGATTTCTGCATCGGCAACGAGCAGACGTTCGAATTCCTTGAGAGCGTGCTCTCCGAAGTGATCGGGCTCTTCCCTTCGGAATATATCCATATCGGCGGCGACGAGGCTTCGAAACAGGGGTGGCGCACCTGCCCCGAATGTGCCGCCCGGATGCGTCGGGAGGGACTGCAGGACGTCGATGAACTGCAAAGCTACCTGGTGCACCGCATCGGGACGTTCCTCGCCGCCAAGGGCCGCCGCCTGCTGGGCTGGGACGAGATTCTCCAGGGCGGGCTCGCGCCCGGCGCCACGGTCATGTCGTGGCGCGGCACCGAGGGCGGGATCGCCGCGGCCAGGGCCGGACACCGCGCCGTGATGGCTCCCTCGAACTACTGCTACCTCGATTTCTGCCAGGACGACCCCACCCGCGAGCCGGTCGCCGCCGCGGCGTTCCTCACCCTCGCGCAAGCCTACTCCTACGACCCTGCGCCCGATTCGCTGGGTGCGGATGTCGTGCCGATGATCCTCGGCGTGCAGGGCAACCTGTGGTGCGAGCACGTGCCCACAGCCGAACATGCCGAACACATGATCTGGCCGCGCCTGCTGGCGATTGCCGAAGTGGGGTGGAGCGCCCCCGAACGGAAGGACTACGACGACTTCCACGCCCGCGTGCTCGACGCCGTGGCGTGGATGCAGCAGCGCGGATACCACCCCTTCGACCAGAAAAATGCCGTCGGCCCCCGCCCCGAATCGCTCGATACCCTGCATTGCCTTTCGACCGGCAGGCAGGTGGTTTACCGTACGCCTTACAGCCCGAAATACCCGGCTGCGGGCGACGCTTCGCTGACCGACGGGCTGTGCGGCGGGTGGAACTACGGCGACCGCCGCTGGCAGGGGTGGCTCGATACGGATGTCGAACTGGTCGTCGACCTCGGGGAACGCCAGCCTGTGAAACGTATCGCGGCCTGTTTCATGCAGGGTTTCTATGCCGACATCTGGATGCCCCGTGCGGTCGAAATCTCGGTTTCGGATGATGACAGGCACTATACGCCCCTTGCGGTGGTCGAAAACGACATCCCGTTCGAATACAAGCAGGATTGCTACCGCGAGTTCGGCTGGTCGGGTCAAACCGCGGCGCGTTACGTGCGGCTGAAAGCCCTGCACAACGGCCATCCCGGCGGCTGGATTTTCACCGACGAGATTATCGTGGAGTAACCCCGCCGGGGCGGATTCCCGGGATGCTTTCTCGCGATGTGCCTGCCGCTACAATGGGAAAGGGGGGGCGCCAAGTCTTTCCGGCCTCCCGGGAACCGCGTGTCCTGAAATGCCCCGGATGGCAGCAGTGCAAATAAAAAAGGGCTGTCAACGATATGCCTGACAGCCCTTTTCCATGCCGGGTCGGTTCTTTGCTATTGATCCCGCCGTCCGTTTCCCGGTTATGTTTCCCGATTGTGTTTTCCTTGTTCGTTTATCCTTGCGCCCGTCCGTGTACCCTTGCGTTCTTGTCCCGGTTTATCTTTGCGCTCGTCCGCGTATCCTTCCGTCTTTGTTCCGGCTTATTCTTGCGCTCATCCTTGTTCCTTTGCGTCCTTGTCCTCCTTTTATCTCTGCAATCCGGCCGTCGCTGCGCGCACGCAACCCCTCCGGTTACTTCTCGCGGAAAATGTTGAGGTGCGCCAGCAGCGGGTTGCGGCGGTCGAGCAGCAGGAACTCCGCCAGCAGCAGCACGAGCGCTGCGATGAGCAGGTATTGGTACTGCTCGTTGAACTCCTCGAAACGCATCATCGACAACTCGGTCTGTTCCATTTCGTTGATGCTCTTTACGATCTCGTCGAGGCCGATCGACTGCTTGGTCGAACGCACATAGGCGCCGCCCGTGATCTGGGCCACCTCGGAGAGCATCTTCTCGTCGAGCTTCGAGACGACCATATCGCCCTTCTCGTCCTTGATGAACTCCCCGCCGATCTGGATCGGGGCGCCTTCGGGCGTGCCGATGCCGATGGTGTAGATGCGTATGCCCATCTCCGCGGCGCGTTTGGCTACCGCCAGGGCGTCGTCCTCGTGGTTCTCGCCGTCGGTCACCAGGATGATGACCCGGCTGTGCGTCTCCTCCGTTTCGCCCGAAAACGACAGCAGCGCCTGTGACAGCGCCTTGCCGATGGCCGTGCCCTGTACCGACACCAGCGACGGGTCGATGCGCATGGCGAAGGCCTTCGCCATGCGGTAGTCCGACGTGATGGGCAGCTGTACCTTCGGTTCCCCGGCGAAGACGATCAGCCCCACGCGGTCTTGCCTGAGCCCGTCGAAAAGTTTGTTAATGGCATATTTGGTGCGTTCGAGCCGGTTGGGTTCGAAATCCTCGGCCAGCATCGAGTTCGAGACGTCCACCACGAGCATCATCTCCACGCCCTGCGCCTTCTCCTCGCGGAGCTTCGATCCGAACTGCGGGCGTGCCACGGCCAGTATGAGCAGGACGGCGGCCGTGCAGAAAAGGATGAACTTGAGCGCGGTGCGCCCGGTCGAGACCTCGGGCATCAGCTCCTCCAGCACCTCGGGGTTCCCGAAGCGTGCGAGCCTTTTGCGGCGGCGTGCCGCCGCTGCCCAGAAGATCAGTACCAGTGCCGGTATTGCCAGCAGCAGCCAGAGATATTGCGGATTTGCGAATCTGAACATAACGAATGCCTGCCCGGCGTATTGTTTCCCGTTTGCTGTCCCTGTCCGACCCGCCGGGTTTGCATTAAGGCACCTGGGGTGCCTGTCGGACAGCGACATTCCCTCCGCAATCCTCCTTCCGGCAAAGGGAGGGCTTTGCCGGCGTCCGGGGCGTGGTGCCCGTCAGGGTATCCGTTTGAGCACCAGGTTCGCGAACAGGAACTCTGCGAACAGCTGCAGCAGTCCCGCCAGCGCCCACATGAGGTACTGTTCGTGGTAGGTGACGTGTTCCGTAACCTCCACCTTGCTCTTTTCCAGTTGGTTGATCTGGTCGTAAATGGCTTTCAGCTTGGCCTTGTCCGTGGCGCGGAAATACTCCCCGCCCGTCATCCGGGCGATCGACCGCAGGGTCTTTTCGTCGATCTCGACCTTGGCCATCACCGTGCCGCCCGTGGGCGTGCCGTAGATGTCCACGGCGGGGTAGGGCGCCATGCCCTCGGTGCCGACGCCGATCGTGTAGACGCGGATGCCCTGCGCCTTGGCGATCTCGGCCGCCGTCTGGGGTGCGATCTCGCCGCGGTTGTTCACGCCGTCGGTCAGCAGGATGATTACCTTCGACTTGGCCTCGCTCTCGCGCAGGCGGTTGATCGCCGTTGCCAGGCCGTTGCCGATCGCCGTGCCGTCTTCGATCAGGCCGCTGCGGATGCGCGACAACAGGGTCTGCAACGTCCCCTGGTCGGTGGTCAGGGGGCTCTGCGTGAAGGCCTCGCCTGCGAATGCCACCAGTCCGATCCGGTCGCCGTAGCGGTCGGCGATGAACGATCCGGCCACCTCCTTGGCCGCCGTGATGCGGTCGGGCCGGAAGTCGCGTGCCAGCATCGAGCCCGAGACGTCGATCGCCAGCATGATGTCGATGCCCTCGGTGTTCGTGTGCGAAAGCCGCTCCACGTCCTGCGGGCGCGCCAGCGCCACGACCAGCAGCGCGAATGCCGCCGCACGCAGCACGAACGGCAGGTGCCGCAGGTAATAACGTATGGTCTTCGGGGCGCGCACGACACCGTCGACCGACGAGATCTGTATCGCCGCCCCGCCCTGCAACGTCCGCCAGACGTAGTAGCCGGCCATCGGTACGAGTGCCGTCAGCAGCCACAGATAGTATGGTGATGCGAAATGCATAGTCCTTGTGTTTTACCAGTTTTTCGTTCCCCGGACGACGACGCCCTGTTTCTCCTTCAGCTTGTCCTGCGTGCGGTCTTCCTGAGCCTGGATGGCATCGAGCATCTGTTCCTGCTCCTGCGGGGAGATACCTGCCGGAACGGGCTGCTGCTGCCCCTCCTGGTCGCCTTCGCCCTCCTTGTCCGGCTGCGAAGGATCCTGCTGCCGGTCGCCCTGCTGTTCCTGGTCGCCGCCCTGCTGCTCCTGGTCATCGCCCTCTTGGCCCTTGTCGTCCTGCTGCCGGTCGCCGTCCTGTTTGTCCTGTCCGCCGCCCTGTTGCTGCTGATCCTGGTTCTGGTCTTTGTCTTTGTCTTTGTCTTTGTCCTGGTTCTTGTCGTCGTCGCCGCCACCGCCGCCGTCCTTGTTGTCGTCTAACAGGCGCTTGGTGTAGGCGTAGTTGTACTTGGCCTGCTGGTCTGCGGGATTCAGCCGCAGCGACTGTTTGTAGCTTTCGAGCGCCTCCTTGTATTTCTGCTGCTTGAACTGGGCGTTGCCGAGGTTGTAGAACGCTTCGGCACGCTCCCCGTCCGCACGCAGCGAGTCGGCCGCAGCTTTGCGCATGGTCTGCTCGGCCTTGTCGAACCGTTCGGCCTTGTAGAGTGCGTTGCCGAGGTTGTAAGTCGCCTCGAACGACTCCGGTGCGGCCTCCAGCGCCCGCTCGTAACGTTCGATGCTCTTCTCGTAGTTGCCCTTGTTGTATTGCCGGTTGCCGCGCCGCACCTCGCTGCGTTCGGGCATGTTCTGTGCCGAAGCCCCGAGCGCGGCCAGGAGGAATACCGCTGTGTATATGAGTTTATACATCTGTCACGCATTTTAGTTTTTCGCCGGCTCCTGCTCTTCCGTCTCCTCCTCCGCCTCGGCGACCTTGGTCTCCTCGACGAAATAGTAGGCTTTCAGGTAGTCGGCCTCGTTTTGCTCCGCTTCGGGCGTCGCCTTGGCGAACTTCACCAGGTCGGCGTCGCGCAGGATCGCCGTCAGATCCATCCGGGCCTTGTCGGGCAGTTCCTCCGCGCGCATCGTCTCGATGATCTCGTCCGAGGTCATCTCCATGGCGCCGAAGCCCCACCGTGCCGCGACGTAGGTGCGCAGGATGTCCGTCAGTGCCGAATAATATTGCTTGTGCTTGTTGTTCTGCCACAGCTTCTGGTGGTGCAGCGCCTCCAGCGCCTTGATCGCCACGACGTGCGGCGGCTGGGGCGGTGACGGCCTGAACAGGTCGCCGAGGCGTTTGCCGCGGCTCTCCAGGTAGCGCTTCAGCGCATAGGCCGCCGCCAGCAGCAATACGAGTGCGAGCGCGCCCCATTGGGCGTAGCCGCTGACCTCCCCGAACCGGAACGGCAGGTTCCACTGGGGTTTCACGTCGTAGATCGACTGCGATGTCGAGTCGATCTGGAAAGTGGCTACCTCCAGGTAGAGCGAGTCGCGCGCCCAGAGCGTGTCGACGATGTTCTTGTCGGCATAGAGCACCGCCGGGCGGCCGAGGTTCCACTTGCCCTCCTCGAACGCCGCCAGCGTGTAGCGCTTGCGGAGTTTGAGATGGCGGCCGTCGCGTTCGAGCGTGTCGACCGGATGCTCCTTGTGGAGTTCGATGGCGCTTCCCGGCTTGTCCTCGAATTCGGGGAACTGCACCACCTGCACCAGGTCTTTCTCGACGTCGACCATCAGGTCGAAACGGTCGCCGATCATGACGCTGTCGGGCTGGATGTGCGTCGTGACCTGCGGCACGTCGGACTGGGCCCGCGCCGTTGCGCCCGCGAGGAGCAGCGCTATTGCAAAAAGTCGTTTCATCGCTGTTTGAACAGTTTTATCAGTTCCGACACATAGTCGCCCTCGGTCGAGACCATCGCCGTGTCGATGCGGTTGTGCTTGAGCGTCGATTCGATCTGTGCGCTGCGCTGCCGCCATTTTTCGGCGTAATGCTCCCTCACGGCGCGCGACGAGGTGTCGACCCAGACCTTACGTCCGCTTTCGGCGTCTTTCATCTCGACGATTCCCACGTCCGGCAACTCCGTTTCGCGCGGGTCGTAGACGCGTATGCCCACCAGGTCGTGCTTGCCGCCGGCGATCTTCAGCGCGTCGTCCAGCGCCGCCCTGTCCTTCGAGGAGTCCATGAAATCCGAGAGGATGAAGGTCGTGCAGCGTTTCTTGTTGACGTTGGTCAGGAACCGCACCGGCTCCGAGAGCTTCGTCCCCGCCGATTCGGGCCGGAATCCCACCAGCTCGCGGATGATCATCAGGATGTGGCTGCGCCCCTTCTTCGGGGGGATGAACTTCTCGACCTTGTCCGAGAAGAAGATGCAGCCCACCTTGTCGTTGTTCTGTGCGGCGGAAAAAGCCAGCACGGCGGCGATCTCGGTGATGATGTTCTTCTTCAGGCGTTCGGTCGTGCCGAACATGCGCGATGCCGAGACGTCGACCAGGAGCATCATCGTCAGCTCGCGTTCCTCCTCGTAGATCTTGATGTGGGGTTTGCGCGAGCGCGCCGTCACGTTCCAGTCTATATCGCGCACGTCGTCGCCCGCACGGTACTCCCTGACTTCGGAAAACGACATGCCCCGTCCGCGGAAAGCCGTATGGTACTTTCCGGCGAAGATCTCGTTCGAAAGACCCCGGGTCTTGATCTCGATCTTCCGGACGCGTTTCAGAATATCGTTCTCGGTCTGCTGCATCGTTAGGGTACGATTACGTTGTTGAGGATGTCGGTGATGATCTCTTCCGAGGTGATGTTTTCGGCCTCGGCCTCGTACGTCAGGCCTATGCGGTGGCGCAGCACGTCATGGCAGACGGCGCGCACGTCCTCGGGGATGACATAGCCGCGGCGGCGGATGAAGGCGTAGGCGCGTGCGGCCTTCGCCAGCGAGATCGACGCACGGGGCGAACCTCCGTATGCGATCAGGTTCTGCAGTTTCTGCAGGTTGTATTCCGCCGGCTCGCGCGTGGCGAAGATGATGTCGATGATGTATTTCTCGATCTTCTCGTCCATGTAGACGTCCTCCACGACCTTGCGGGCCTTGATGATGTCCTCGGGCGAGATGACCTTGTTGACCTGAGGCATGCCAGCGCCCGAGAGGTTCATGCGCACGATGTCGCGCTCCTCCTGCTTCTTGGGGTAGGAGATCTTGGCCTTGAGCATGAATCGGTCGACCTGCGCCTCGGGCAGCGGGTAGGTACCCTCCTGCTCCAGGGGGTTCTGCGTGGCCAGCACCAGGAACGGCTGCGGCAGTGGGTAGGTCTGGTCGCCGATGGTCACCTGCCGCTCCTGCATGGCTTCGAGCAGTGCCGACTGCACCTTGGCCGGGGAGCGGTTGATCTCGTCCGCCAGCACGAAGTTGGCGAACACGGGGCCTTTCTTGACCACGAACTCCTCGTTCTTCTGCGAGTAGATCAGCGTACCGATCAGGTCGGCCGGCAGCAGGTCGGGGGTGAACTGTATACGCGAGAATCCGGCATCCACGGCTTTTGCCAGCGTGGTGATGGCCAGCGTCTTGGCCAGTCCGGGCACGCCTTCCAGCAGGATGTGTCCGTTCGACAGCAGCCCGATCAGCAGCGTGTCGACCAGATGGCTCTGCCCCACGATGACCTTGCCCATTTCCGTGCGGAGCGTATCGACGAATACCGATTCGCGTTCGATCCGCTCGTTGAGTTCTTTGATGTTGATGACTTCGCTCATTGTTTTATTATATGTTGAATTTCATGCTTCATACCCTGCGCCGGGCACTCTTGCCCGCAGCCTCCGCCTCCGCCCGGCGCAAACGTTGCCGTATTGTCGTCGGATACGCAAGACTCGATTTATTATTGGGAACGATTCCCGAATGAAATTATTGCAAAATTAATAAAATTACGGATAAAATGTTTTGAATAGCCCCTTTTTTGCTATCTTGTAATCACTTACCCCTTGAATCCCATGCTATGCGAAAACTGTATTATTTAGCCTGCAGTATTGTCTTATCCGGCCTTACCGCCTGTGAAGTGCCTCCGCTGGCGGATGGAAGCTCTGCTGAAACTGCTGAAGGCGTTGCGACGGCTCCGATCTCGCACACGATTCCCGCGGCGAAGGCGCTGGAACATCTTGCCGGGGCACTGGTTGCCCTTGACGGGCCGACCCGTTCTCCGGGTGAATCGAGAACCGTGCAACGCGTTACGGCGGTTACGTGGGACGATCTGAGGGCGTCTGCGACCCGCAGCGGAGAATGTTCTGCCGACTCGCTTGTTTATTTAGTCGAGTTCGAAGATGGAAAAGGCAGTGCCATTCTGGCTGCGGACGACCGGCTCGAACCTGTTATCGTGATCTACGATACGTATAAAATGAAGAAGGAAGATTTGCGGGAACCGCCGGTCGATCCGGATGCTTGGCGGACACTTGAAAATCTTTATTGCGAAGAGGATGACGACTATTATCTGGGGGCAAGCGAACTCCCGGAGCTACCTGTCGAAAATACGCTTTTGGAACATCAACTCATCTACGATTATATCAATAAGGAAGTAGAAGATACGGGCGGTGCTGTTTATACGGTTGAGAGCGGTTGGAATCTGAGCCGATCCGTGAGTCCCATGCTGACGACTCAATGGCATCAGGGAGCCCCGTTTAAACTACGTTTTCCGATTAGTACTTCGTGGACTATCTGGGCTCCGCCCGGATGTGTCACGATCGCCGTGGCCCAGATTATGAACTATCACCAATTTCCGCGCAATTATTGTGATTGGTCGCTGGTAAATCAATATAATCCTAAAAAACTCCTTGAGGAAAATGACCAGGATGTGCTGGACGAAGTCGCGTTGTTGTCTAAAAAGGTGGCTGGCGGTTGTCGCGTGGAATGTAATTTTTTTGGCTCTGGGGAAACTTTTTCCACGCCGGCCAAAGCCAAGCGTTTTCTTCGCGATATGGGCTATACCGGGATCGAGAAACATCTCGGATATGACGCGGACGTGATTAAGACAACACTGAATAAAGGTTGTCCTGTCTTTATCGGGGCTTTGTCATCCAGCAATCATGGTCACGCATGGGTGATAGACGGATATCTGAATTACGAAAACATCATCAAAACCTACAACGGCCCTGCCACTTTGTTGGAAACAAAAACAGTGAATAAACTATTCGTACACTGTAATTGGGGCTGGCAGAGTACTCGTAAGAATGGATATTATGCCAGTAAGGTTTTTGATACCCGAAACGGGCCTGCGGATTTGAGCGGATATCCGGTGGCGACTCGTGGGATCGATACTAAAAATTACACATGGTGGTTCCGGATCGTTACTTATAACAAACCCCGATAGTTATGAAAAAACTGATTATATTGTGGGGTGCCGTATTGGCCTCCCTATTGTTTTGCGGATGTCCTCCGGGCTCTGCGCCTTACGAGGATTTTTACTCCCGGTCGTTCGTCTTGCTATATTGTCAGGTAAGCGATATCTCGATCGAACGTCGGTATTATCCCGAAGACGATCCCGATTACAACCTCGGCTATTTTATCTGGTTCGTTGCTGATAAACTTTATCAGGCAAACAGGAACGGTGAAGAAAAACAGGTCTACGATGCGCTTTGCGAAAAGTACAATGATGTGACCTACAACCGTAAGGTACGATACTCCTATGGCGAATACAATCGCCCGAGATGTTCCTGCTTTTTTACGGACTTGGAGATATGGAGCACTGCCGACTGGGATGCCGGTCATCCGGCGGGAACGCCGCTCGATGACATCGTGCGTTTCGAAAGCGATACCCCCTGGCCCTATATCCGGAGCGGTTATACGCAGCGGTATTCCGACAAGAAAAGGGGCGAGTACTATCCGGTTCACTGTTTGGTTTCGGAACTTACGGCGGACGACATGACCCTGTTGCCGGATTACTTTTTTATCCTGTTTACCTCGCGTCCCGCCCTCGACCTGCAACATACCATCCGTGTCCGGTTGACCGACGATGCCGGGAATGTGTACGAGGCTGGCATCGACGTGGATTTCAGCCTGTGACCCGAACCATCCGTGCGGAAACGGGTATTTCTGTCCCTGTCGTTGGCTGTGTTTTCGGATGTCCCGACAGTATTGCAGCCGGCCGGCAGTCCGCTTTGGATTGCTGTGCCCCGAATCGGCGTGCGGGGCTTTTTCGGTAAATTTTATTCCGAAATCGGCAGGGCTCTGCCGAAGGGCTTGCGAAAAAGTATTAACTTTGCAGCCATGGAACCCAAAGAATCTCCGATACTGCAAGGCCTGAACCCCGCACAGCGCGATGCCGTGGTCAATTACGACTCCCCGTCGCTCATCATCGCCGGCGCCGGTTCGGGCAAAACGCGCGTGCTGACCTCGCGCATCGCCTATATGATCGAGCAGGGCGTGGCGCCCTTCAACATTCTGGCGCTCACCTTCACCAACAAGGCCGCCCAGCAGATGCGCGAGCGCATCGCACAGATGATCCCCGATAACCGCAGCCGCTATATCCGCATGGGTACGTTCCACTCGGTCTTTTCGCGCATCCTGCGCGAGAATGCCGAAAAGATCGGTTTCCCCGAGTCGTTTACGATCTACGAGCCCTCGGACTGCAAGAACCTCATCAAGACCATCGTCCGCGAACTGAACCTTCCCGACGAGAAATACAAGCCCAACCTCATCGCCTCGCGTATCTCCTACGCCAAGAACTGCCTGGTGACGCCCGGCGCCTACCTCGCCAACTCGGTCTATGCCGCCGAAGACCGGCAGGCGCAGATCCCCGAGTTCGGCAATGTCTACAATATCTACTGCCAGCGCTGCAAGCGCAACGGTGCGATGGACTTCGACGACCTGCTTTTGCAGACCAACATCCTGCTGCGCGACGCCCCGGACGTGCTGGCGCGCTACCAGGAGCTGTTCAAATACATCCTGGTGGACGAGTACCAGGACACCAACTACGCCCAGTACGTCATCATCCGCCGCCTGTCGCAGCTCCACTCCAAGGTCTGCGTGGTGGGCGACGACGCACAGTCGATCTACTCGTTCCGCGGTGCCAAGATCGAGAACATCCTCTCCTTCCAGAAGGATTTTCCCGCGGCCAAGGTCTTCAAGCTCGAGCAGAACTACCGCTCGACCCGCACGATCGTCGATGCGGCCAACTCGGTCATCGTCCGCAACTCCAGGCGCATGGAGAAACACTGTTTCTCGGCCGGCGACGTGGGTGAACCGATCCGCATTCTCAAGGCCTATACCGACCGCGAGGAGGCCGAAATGGTGGTCTCCGATCTGCGCGACAAAGTTCGCTCGACGGGCGACGACTGGTCGGAAGCGGTGATCCTCTACCGCACCAACAACCAGTCGGCCGTGCTGGAGGACAACCTCCGCCGCCGCGGCATTCCCTACCGCATCTACAAGGGCAGTTCGTTCTACGACCACAAGGAGGTCAAGGACATGCTGGCCTATATCCGGCTGGTGATCAACCCGCGCGACGACGAGGCGTTCAAACGCATCGTCAACTATCCGACGCGCGGCATCGGCGACACGACCGTGCAGCGCATCGCGCAGCTGGCCGCCGAGCGGGGCGTCTCGATGTGGGAGGCGGTCGACGCGCTGGTCGCCGAGCCGGCCGCCGATCCCGTGCAGAAGACCATCGCCCGCAAGGTGGCGGACTTCGTGGCGATGATCCGCTCGCTGTCGCTCGCCCGCAACGAGAAGGGGCTTTACGACTTCGGGCTCGAGATCGCCACCCGCTCGGGCATCCTCGCGGCCTATCGCGCCGAGAATACCCCCGAGGCGACCTCGGCATTGGACAATATCGAGGAGCTGCTGAACTCGATGCAGGAGTTCAAGGAGCGGTGCGACGCCGAAATCCGCAACGGGGAGCGTCCGCAGGACGAAGAGGCGACCATCGAGGAGTGGTTGCAGAACGTCATGCTGGTGACCGACATGGACAAGGACGACCCCGAAGACCGCAACAAGGTGACGCTGATGACCGTCCACTCGGCCAAGGGGCTGGAATACAAATACGTGTATATCGTCGGGCTGGAGGAAAACCTCTTCCCCTCGCAGCGGGCCGCCGAGTCGCCCGACGGCATGGAGGAGGAGCGGCGCCTGTTCTACGTGGCGCTTACCCGTGCCAAGGTCGAGGCGACGATCTCCTACGCCGAGATGCGTTTCAAGTGGGGCAACATGGAGTTCTCGCGCCCGAGTTGCTTCCTGCGCGAGATCGACCCGAAATATGTCAGGGCCGACTTCGGTACCGGTACCGGCACCGACGACGACCGCCCGCACCGCTCGCCCGACGGATCCGCACCTTCGGCCATCGACGAACTGCGCCGCCGCTTCGACTACCGTTTCCAGCAGAAACAGCAGGCTGCGGGCGGGAACAATCCCGGCTTGGGCGGCGGCCGGCCGGGCAGCAACCCCGGCCGCGGCAATTTCGGCGGTCGCCCCTCCGACGGCGAATCCGGCCCCGCAAGGCGTTTCGCCCGGGCTGCGGCACCCCGCGACGCCCGCCCGCAGGGGCGTCCCGACCCGGCGCTCGTCCAGGCCTTGCGCCCCTCGACCGACGGCATGCGCCGCATCGGTGTGCGGCAGGCGGCCGACGGCGGCGTACCCCTCGGCGATACGATGCCCGTCAGCGGCGATTATACCGTGGGACAGCGCGTCGAGCACCCCAAATTCGGCGTGGGTATCGTGCAGCGCATCGAGACCCTCGCCACCGACCACAAGCTGGTCGTGGCCTTCGACGGCGCGGGCGAAAAGACCCTGCTGGCCAAATTCGCCAAACTGACCAAACTGTAACGGCGCGAAACTGCGCCGGCAGATACCGGTAACCTCGCTGAATCTCCCTTCGAAAGGGGCTGCGTTAGATAATTTTTGTTAAATTTGACCCAATGGACTATCCTGTATTTCCGCTGGTGTCGGTCTGCATGACCACCTACAACCACGAAGCTTACCTTGCCCAGGCCATCGAGAGCGTGCTGGCGCAGCAGACCTCGTTCGGGGTCGAGCTGGTGCTGGGCGACGATTGCAGTACGGACTCCACGGCCGCTATTTGCCGCGAATACGCGGCGAAATACCCCGGCCGCGTGCGCTTCGTCACGGGCGAACGTAACGTGGGCTGGCGTGCCAACTACCGCCGCACGTTCGAGGCCTGCCGCGGGAAATACGTGGCCTACTGCGACGGCGACGACTGGTGGAGCGACCCCCGCAAGTTGCAGATGCAGGCCGACCTGCTGGAGTCCGACCCCTCGTGCGGGATGTGCTATACGCGCGCCAGCAACTATTACCAGAACACCGGCCTCACCGAACCCGACCACGAGGAGCACTTTACCGACTTCGACCGCCTGCTTTGCCGGCTCACCATCGCCAACTGCGCCACGCTGGCGCGCCGCGACCTCATCGCCCGCTACTATGCCGAGGTGCGCCCCGACGAGCACCCCGAATGGCTTACCGACGACGCCCCGATGTGGCTCTGGTTCGCGGCCTGCAGCCGTGTGCGCTACCTCCCGGCCATCACGGCGGTGCACCGCCGCCTGCCGCAGAGCGTGAGCCATAGCACGGAATATCCCCGCCGGATCGCCTTCTGCGACTCCCTGATGGACATAAGCCTGTGGTTCGATGCCCGTTACGGTGCACGCCGCAACCGGTTCCGCATCCTGCGGCGGCGCAGTTCGGTCGCGTTGTGGGTACTCTCCTGGAACGGTTCCGTCGGCGAATACCTCGCTCGGTGGCGCTGCGACGTGGCCGCCTGTCCGCGCCTGCTGCTTTGCCCCGAAGGCTGCGGGCTCCTCGTGAAGAAGATTTTGTTCCGACGTAAAAAACAACGACTATGACTACCAAAGAGCGTTACGACGGCGTTATCGCCTGGTTCTCGGAGCACATGCCCGTGGCCGAGAGCGAATTGCACTATACGGATCCCTACCAGTTGCTCGTGGCTGTGATCCTTTCGGCGCAGTGTACCGACAAGCGGGTCAACATGACTACGCCCGCCCTGTTCGAGCGCTTCCCCACGCCGTTCGAAATGGCGAAGGCCACGGCCGAGGAGATTTACCCCTATATCCGGAGCATCTCCTACCCGAACAACAAGGCCCGCAACCTCGCGGGCATGGCACGTATGCTGTGCGAAGAGTTCGGGGGCGAGGTGCCGAGCGACCTGCAGCAGATGCAGCGCCTGCCGGGCGTGGGGCGCAAGACGGCCAATGTGCTTGGCGCCGTGCTGTGGCAGAAGGAGGTGATGCCGGTGGACACGCATGTCTTCCGTGTTTCGAACCGTATCGGGCTGACGACCAATTCGAAAACTCCGTTGCAGACCGAGCTGACGCTCGAAAAGAACATCCCCTCGCACCTGCTGCCACTCGCCCACCACTGGCTGATCCTCCACGGGCGTTATGTCTGCATGGCGCGCAGCCCCAAGTGCGGCGAATGCGGGATCGCCGCCTGGTGCCGCAAGTACGCCGCCGACCACCGGACGAAAGGGTAGGTGCCGGCCTCCGGAGCCCCGGCCGGTTCCTGCCGGCCCGGCCTCTGGCGCTCCCGTCTGCTCCTGCCGTCTCCTGCGGTCTCCGGCTTTTCCCCGACGTTTTGGGGCGTTTGCCCGGGGAGGCTTTGCCGGGACGGTTCGTTCCCCGATCGACGCCCTGTCTCTTATACACATCTCCGAGCCCACGAGACTAAGGCGAATCTCG
>ERZ1027005.322-NODE-322-length-23721-cov-5.307023_pt1 | contig 23721 bp, 18 predicted proteins | sample MGYA00519450_ERZ1027005 | MGnify/ENA primary metagenome ERZ1027005 (study PRJEB26926, sample SAMN06164870) | human gut metagenome | biome: ENVO:00009003; feature: ENVO:2100002; material: ENVO:00002003 | host: Homo sapiens | place: USA | collected 2012 ...
ATATAAATCCCTCTGAATCTCGACATTACTCAACCTCCAGTTTTGCTTTCCACCTGTAGTACTTCGGTTTAGCATAATCTCGTTCTAAGTGTAGAGTCAACTTCCCATTAGAGATAGTAGCAGGCAATCCTTCTAACGATTCGCACTTATCTACTTCTTCAATAGAAATCCTAACTCCGTTGGCCTCGAGTGGTGTCTCCGGTATATAACCTAATCGTCCCACGACGTCCACTTCTGTAGCCAACCCTATAGGTACACTAACGTTAATCATCTTAGTATTCCGATAGACCCTCTCTTCTTTCGGTATTTCACTTTCGACTGTATATACGTTATTCCCTACATGTACTTGGAAAGTACGTGTACCTGTACTGTCCTGATCAACTATATAGACATTCTGAGCTGTAACCACCACAGGCTCTTCTCTGTCTTTATAGTAAACTTCAACTACATTCTCGTCTTTCCATCTTGTAATGTCGATGTGATCGAAAATGTACTGCACAACGTTCACCTTATAGGTTACTAGTTTCTCCTTGTATTCCACTTTAGCATACTGTTCACCGAGTTTACCAGTATTAACTCCAGTCACTGTACAGTCAGCTGTAACATCTCTTTCACTACCGTCTAGGAAATGAGCAATTACTTTAAGCCCTTGCGTACTGAATCCTTCTCCGTAGTCGAACTCCTGTTTTCCAGGAGACTCTATACGGATAGTCTGAACTGAATTCTTCTTCGCATCAATAACTGCTGTCGCTGTTTCTCCATGGTAGTCAATCGTAATGTTATTTCTACCTTCTGTTAGTACAGTCGGAGTTATCGTAAAGTCTTCAACATCTCTAGTAGAACCAGAGTCTGTGTGTGCCGTTACTTTAAACATATCCGGAGTGAGAGTAGTTCCTGATATCCACACACCGGTCTTGTTCAATTTTACAGAGATACTACGCAACTCCCCTTGCTTCACAGTAACTGTGATAGGAACAGAATATTCTCCGTACATAGCAAGTATGAGCTGTGAACCTTCTACATTAGGCTGGTATCCCTGGTATGTTAAATCGTTAGAGTTAGCTACGTAAATCTCTCCGTCTGTGAATGTTACCTTAACTTTCATTCCATAGAGATCTACATCCTCTCCAACATCGTATACAGTACGCTGAGGTTGAGACATTACCTCTATTTTAGCTACAGGTTTATCTTTCACCTCAGCCTGCACTGTCAGTGTATTCAAGGCGATACTTGTAGCTAATGCTAAACTACAAATCCGCCATCTTAAGTTCTTCTCTTTCATCGACCCACTTTCTGAACTCTTCCTCTCTTCCTGCCCACTCGCTTTGGAGGAGTCTCGTTGCCTCTTCATCTAAATCAGCAATCGCCATCGAAGATAACCTAAAAGCTATGGGTAGTCCGACTCGCAGGTTATTGTCAATAATTCTCTGATAGTTAGTGCAAGATACGAGGCGCTGAGTACTGTTCTTCATATGCACTGGTTTTACTACAGCCTTAACTCCAATACGATGTGCACCGTAGGATTCATCATAACCCACCACATAAGTAGTGTATATAGGCTCTTCCCAATGAAGCAATCGTATCGCTCTAGTTACGCTGTTTCGCAGAACCAGTCCGTCTGTCGGGCATCCATACGACTCTGCGTAATCTGAGAACTCATGCATCTGTTTCACCAATTCATCATAAGTTCTTACAGTACACCACTTTGGAGTCTGAAATCCCCACTCCTCAAGTTGAGGGAAGGGATTCATTACCTGCTCGTCTGTAAGTATTGAGAATGCATGGAGGTCAAGATACTTAATGAAATCCTTGCGTGCTAAACAGCTCGATACTGCACCGCGCTGTGATCTCGAGTTTAAAGCTCCCTTCACGATCCTATAATTGTAGTCGGATACAGTGGCTTCCGCTGCGATTTTGACCATTCCCATTTTGGATATCTTCTTCGGTACTTTCTCAATCAAAGCTTCAGCAGATATAGCATCACTCGCTCTACCTCTAGTCTGAATATTTACCAACTCACCGTTATAGTAAGCACTCTGAATATTCCACCCATCATGTTTGTAAGATAGAGTTGATTCTTCATTCAGATTACAATACAGAGAGTGGAGTGTTGCTATATCGTTTATGCTGGGTATAGACTCAGTCTTATCTGATAGTATGATATCCTTTACAGCCCAGTCATACCCATACTTCTTAAGCAAGTCTACAGGACAAGGATCACTCGACCATGACCTGTGTACATACTCATTGTCAGGGTATTTAGAGCGAATAGCTGCCAGCAGTAATGTATACTCGCTATCAGATATTATGGGCTCTCCGATAGAGTACATCCATCTCGAGACAATGAACTTCTCTAAATCACTCATATTCTTCGTCTTCCTCTTCCATTTCATAATACTGCTCATACTGAGGATCTTTAATGACAGGAAAGTTCTCGAAGTCGTAATCATTATCTGTATAGTTATTCCATTCAGTGTCTGGGTCTACGGCTTCTGTTGGCTCTTCTGGAGCTATCTGCTCCAGTACACCACCCATCTCGTTAACTCCTGCCTCAAAATCTTTATCGCTACCAAGCGCTAACTCAGTAGGCGTATAATTGAATCTCTCAATGACTAAGGGATACTCCTCTATCTCATCGTTCTTTTTGACCAGCAGTTTGGCTTGTCTAATATCCTGCGGTTGTAAGTCTAAATCCATTGGAATCAAACTTGTTCCAGATTGAACATACTCACTTTGGAGCTCGCCAACCTTTAGCGCATAGTCAGAACCTTTCGTGTATACTGCGACTGTCACATTCTCCCCGTCATAGGTAGCATACTGATTGTACTTAAACTTCTTGGATACTTGAACATTACCATCGTCAAGTTCTCCAATTATGTTATCACGACTATCAGGTTCCCAGTGCGCTACTTCTATCTGAGGATTAAATGCTAGAAAACACATAACAGATACTGCTAATGTTGCTACACCAAAACCGCCGTATATAAACGGATAGAGCTTTTTGTGGGTAGCCTTACATATCGCTATCTTCATGCTATCTTCTTTTACATACCCAATAACTCTGGAGTCTACTGGTTCATATTTGTGTATTTCACCTTTGAAGTAGTACCCGTCATAACGAGATAATTCGTCTGTGTACAGTGTATACTCAACATCTTCGATCTTTATCTTAGACATTGACTTTACCCATCATCTTTCTGTAGAATAAGAGGGCGAGTGCTGCTGGGTTGCATATCTCAGTGCACATGGAGCGGTTGACCTTATGCAGCTTACCCTCCTTATCCTTCACTTGTAAAAATGTATCTCCTACTTCTTCAACGAATCCGAGGAGATCATTTGCTATCACAATCGTTCCCTGTAGCATTAAGTATACTCCTTTCAAACATACTTAATACGGCATCGTAAGAAACTATCTGTGTCGTGCCATTCTTGGGCCAAGTTTCTTTCTGTCCGTATTGCGTATAAACAGTGTAATCATTGGGAGCATCCTCTACTACAGTACCAACAGATACTCCCCGTAAAACAAGGTCTCCAATCATTACTAATTCTCCATATAATTTGGTGTAAATCCAGTACCGACTCTTATAGGTCTAGCAAGTGCTGTTTGCACAAGCGGGGCATCTACAGTATCTATCTTGCAGTTAGATATTGCTGACTGCAATGATTTCTTCACCTGCTCGTCAGACATAGCTTGCATAAAGTCAGGTCCGGATAATACAGTGTCTTTTACTCCTGTAATTTCATGCCTGAATATCGTACCACTGTAATCGTAACCAAGATTCTTCAACTGCTTATCGGTATAGTGTACACCAACTTTCAGATCAGTGATATCTGTTACTAACGGCACATGTCCAGACATGGCTGCTACTGTTATCTCAAGATGAATAGGAACCATCTCCACTGTTGACTTAAACAGGAACCATAGCATATTTACATACTCTTCTCTGGTTCTGTCATATCCCCAATGTGTGAGCGCTTCACTAGCTGCGAACTCACCTCTCTGTTCAAGCATAGTGTCGCCAATGTTTACGTGAGTTTCCTTGAACTTCTCTACAGACGGTACAACGATTGTCACTCCATAGTTACCGCGTTTCTTTCCGTCCGATACAATACGCACACGCGTAGACATATCTGTGATCTTTTCGCAGACGATCTTACCGTCAGCCCACGCGATGGGATCGTATGTTGTATACTTTCCTTCATCAGCGATCTTGCGTAAGTTACTGCAAGATAACACTGCACGCAGTTTCTCGAATGGTGAACTTGCTGCCTGTACGCCACCACTTTGGAACTCCTTAAGTGTTGTCTGAGTACACTGCTCAGCTAAACTCTGTCCGGCTGTATATCCTACAGGTGCTCCTACTTTCACTGGTCTTCCCGTAGAAGGGTCGAGTCCATAGCACTTTGCACAACACGGGTTCTTGCACTTCAATGGGGATCTTATTACCACAGGTTTTCTATTATGCATCTTCGCCCTATTAGGTGAGATGTATTCACCATCGGGAGTATAGCGTCCGCTAATAAACATAGACATAATCTTGTCTGCCTCTTCATCAGCGTCGCGTTTATCTTTCTCCTGCATATTAGGACGGTTAAGGTACTCCCGTATTAAATCCCAAGATATAGTGATACCTTCAGTAGTACCACAATCCTCTTCTACTATAACGATAGGTGATGTGGCCTGTATGATAAGATATCCAAGATAACCAGTATCTGCTGTCTTAATGGACTTCGCAATCTGTCCCTTACGCGCACCGTTAGCTGCGATAAATCCTTCGAGCGGTGTAAGTTGATCCCGTAAGCTATGCTCAATTGTTACGTTGAAAAGTTCTGTATCTGACTTTTGCACACGGCCTTTACTACCAAATATCTGCACTAAGTTCTTAACATCACCACGTGCTCCGGATTTAGCCATGAGAGTGAACATACTATCATCGCCGACTTTGTCGTAAACTCCATCCTTGAGTGCATCCATCACATCCTTCAACTTCTCACTAAACTCAAGATTATAACTATCTTCATCATAGAAACCGTAGTCATTGAGTCTATTAACAGCCTCCATTGCAGCATGGTATTTCGCATATGCTTCGTCGAAAGCTTTCGCCTTATCTGTTGTGCTATCCAGTTCTTTCAGCATAGATACTGAGTGGCAATATAGATAAGCTACTCTGAATCCCAATTCTACTATGTGGTTGATAATGTTAACAAATGATGCAGGCGAGAAATCCTGAATTGCTTTAATATACTTCTTTACAGTCTTAGAAGTTATCACTTCTGTCTTCCCGATATCAGCGATAACGCCTTTTGGGAAGCAACACTCGAAAGCCAACACACCTGCAGTATTAGTGCCGCGGTCAGCCACAGTAACAGTATCACCGAGCATTATCTCCTGCTTATATATAGCTTGCCATAGCTCCTCTCTGTCACTATATGTTGCTGTCTTTCCTGAGGATACTTTCGAAGTTGTGCACATGTAAAGCCCGTACACTATATCCATACGCGGACATATTGTGCTTTCTCCGGTCTTAGGAAGTAAGATGTTCTTTTGCGTAAGCATTAAGCTATTGACTTCACGTATTGCCTGCGAAGTCACAGGTATAGCTTCCCATGCCGTATCACCATCGAAGTCCATGTTGTACGCCGGACACACAAGCGGTGATACTCGAGTCGCAAGCCCATCTACTGGTTTTATCCTAAATGCCTGTATACTCAGTTTATGAAGTGTAGGGTTACGTCCCATGAGAATAGGAACTTCATCAAACACACCTTTAGCCGCGAGATCCCTAATCATCTTATCGTTGAAATCCGGATCATCTAATCCTGCCAAGATATCCTCTGACTTGTATCCGCATAGTCTAATGGCATACTCTCTGAACATCTTACACAGCAAGTGCTTCGGTACTCCCAGTGTGTCAAGCGATAAGAACGGGTCTACTACTACCGCTGAACGCCCTGAGTAGTCCTGACGCTTCTTAATCATCTTACCACGGATGTGACCGTTCTTGCCCTTCAGCTCTTCCACAATCGGCTTGGTTTTCTTCAGCTTCTTAGCTACTGTAGAGTATTCATCTTCCCAGACATTCTTTACTGTAATTCCGTAAACATACTTAGCTAACTGCTTGTAGTAATCCTGAAACTCGATCTCTGTACCTTCTCTGTAGATGGAGAAGTCATTGTTGTGCCTGAATAACTGCAAATACGCGTAGGTCAGTGGATGATTCCGTTTTTCATCCTGCGGTCTCATAGCATACGGCACGACAACGAGCTTACGTAATATAAATGCGTTCATCAGATACTCACGCACCATGTCTTCGTTTCGCATTGAATTGTACAGATTAGTTAGCGTAGATAACCGATTGAACAAACTCCTGTTATTCTTTGCGTTGCGGATAGTCTCCAGCTTAGTGTAAATATATCCGATATCTACGGTGCTTTCTACCTTTAACTTCCAGCACCCATAGATGGGAATGCCCTCCGAATCAGAATAGCTATACGCCAAATCTTTATACTTGAGTTTTGATACAACAACATCAAGCAGGTCCGTAATGGCTTCAGCTATAGAAAAGTTGGATATGATTCTCTCTAATGCCTGACCGTTGAAGAGTTTAGATCCTTCGTATACTTCCGCCGTTAAAGCTACTTCATCGTAGTCTGTGTCATAGCACATCGAGCAATCACACAGGCCATCTACAACTTCCTGCTTCAAATTCAAAATAGTCACGATGCTGTTAGTGAATAACTTATTTATGACCGGCAGATTCAGCTGGATGTAGTAGCGCACATGGGCGGAAGCTTTACTTATCATAAACTCGTCCAACTGCTTAAGTGCTACAGGTTTCTGTATATCCTGTGTACTGTCTACTTCTCCAGCACACCTTAGCCGTATATCCTGGTCAGTTAATGGTACTAAACGTAGACTCACTTCGCTACCTCCTGCATTCTATCTGTCAGCCACTCTTTTGACTCAGTCCATGTATACATCTCTTCCAGCATAGGAAGTAGTATTGAGTCAGTGATTCCATGCATGTACTTAAGCCGTATAGTACTTGATTCGTCCCAAGGAAGTACTCGTATGAATTTCACTAAACTGTGATACGAGTATATTGGGAAGAACCGTGTCTTACTTACATGCCCACCGCGCTGCTTCATTATACAATCATAATTATAGTCGGCGCTCTTGTATCCCACTGATTTACTAAGGGCTAGGTCAAGATTGATCTCTGATATTGTAGTTAATACGTAATTGTTAGAACTGAGTACCGGAACTTCCCTCGTAGATACGACAGCTTTGAAGTTGTCAATCGCTATCTTCCCAGATAGTGGTACTGTGTGTATCTGTTCTGGTGGATTTCCCGGCACAAGTAACTCTGATAGATTAGCTGCTATGGTGAGTCTATCATCTGCACTGTTTATATCTCTTTCAAATATTCTTCCACCACGCGAGTTCTTTATCATGGTCGGGGAAGAAATGTGATATCCTATTACACGGGCTGTAGGGATGTGTCCATCATAAATGGCCTCTAATATGAACCTGTATGCTGCCCACTTATTTGCCCACTCCGGTATTGTAATGACACCATTACTTAGGCTCCAGCCAGTATCGATAAAGCCCATATTGCACAACCTCCTAACCATAGTAATAAGAATACAGCTTCTGTCCAGTGTCTCGTTTTCACGATCGCAACCCAAGGTAAGTGTACCCTGCCTTTAGCTAACGGATAGAGTATTGGACATCCTGTATTATTAAACATATCTTCGAATATATGAAGTGTCCAGCCAAGGAATAAACCAAACAAAATACTTGAACCTATGCTAGGCTTAAACCAGCTCATAATCACCATTGCGATAGTAGCAAATACTCCTATCTTACTGGTGAATATATCAAGTACTTTGGCAACCTTACCTTTCTTCCTTGTACCAATCTTCTTATCGAATAGCATTATCATAAGTATACCGACAAGGATGCTTACAAATATACTAGCTGATCTTGACTGCATCGTAAATGCAGCTATAGCTAATACTGTTGGAACAACCAAGGTGTGTGTGATACCTCGATGCTTCATGTTCTTAGATAAGAACTTAAATTTAGAACCAAGTCGGCTCTGCTGTATATCCATGTCTGGCATGTAAGCGCCTACAGCTGCTGGTGCGATAAAGAGGGCTGGAAGCATCTCAGCCCCTCCTATATCAACACCACGCCAATGGGCTAACGCGTACACAGATACAGCTGCCGTGCTGCATATCATGTGTGTTTTACCCGTCATATCCTAAACTTCTAAATAAAGCCTCCTCTGTCTCGTCTACCTCGTAGTCATTGACTGCGTCCAATCTTCCTTTGTTTATCATTTTACCAACATCATAGATATATCTTTCCTGAGAAGTGTACTTATCTACAGCTGGCAATAAACCTTCATCATCCTCGAGTTTTAATCCAAGTGCTTCTAAGTAGTAGATGAAGTTTGTCAGAGCGCGAGGTGCTGCATATTTCTCAGGTATTCTCACAGGAGACCCGAAAGCATCAAGTAACTTATTAGTTCTACCTACTTCATCATCCGAATTTACAGTCACCATATCGTGTGCCACATTGGAAGCTCCATAGGACTGAACTGCCCATGACTCCATGCCGCCCATTGCCTGACCGCCACCTCGTGCACCACCTGAGGTTGGCTGCGCAGAAGTCATCATATATTCCTCTTCAAGAGGACCTCCACGTCCATGTATCTTAGACTCACCCTCTTGCTTCATCTTTAAGATGGTAGAAACTCCGATGGTTATCTTGTGAGGGAACCACTTTCCGGTCATTGGATTGTAGAGTCTACAATCACCAACTTCATCGAATGTTCCGGCCCAGTCCATTACCTGGTCCATATTTCCGTACACGGTTTCTTGTAACTCACGTGGCATTCCATACTTTGACATAATGCTCCAACACAACTCCTTGTTACCGCAGTTAGCCAGCTCATGGGTCATCTTCATCAGCATCTGAACTTCTTGCAAGGATGCCCCATTAAATGAGTCAGAGTTTATATAGATTCCCAGAACCGTAGCTACTAATCCTAAATGTGCTTCCATGATCTGTCCAGCATTCATACGAGACGGTAAGCCATGCGGATTCAGCAGTATCTGAACTGGAGTACCATTAGGTAACATAGGCATAGAAGAGTTGGAATCTACTTTTGCATCAACTCCCTTGTTACCATGCCGTCCGGATACTTTATCTCCAACGGTTAGCTTTCTGTATCCAAGAAGATTGAAATGTAACTCTCTCGCTCCTCCCATTCCAGTGTCGTCAATGCTGTACCAAATACCAGAGACGTTTGTGTGTACATCGTGTGCGTCGATGAAATTTCCCTGCTTCTTAGTAACTGTTGTGATTTTCTCACCAGCCTTGTAGTACTTGTACATACCATCTCTGTTTACTTCATAGCTTCCGCTAATCTTTCGCCTAACGAACTTAGCACTTGGAGAAGTCATCTCCACGGATGCTTCCATAGAAGTGTGAACAGCATCCTCGTAATTGTATCCAGTTGGCATGTATGCTACCAGCAAGTTTTTGCCTGGGCAGTATACTCCATCCTGACTTGCCGAACTGTCCGCTAAGATCTGACCACGAGCTACTCTCTCATTCTCTCTGACTCGGTAACGCATGCAAAGAACTCGCTCTGTATTAGCTGCGAACTCATTTACTTTGTACACAGTTTCATCGGTATCACCGTCGTACATAACAGTGATTCTTCCAATATCAATCGCAGTCACTGTTCCAGTCTTTTCTGCTACTAATAGGTAAGCGTCTGAACACTTGAAGATATCGCGGTACATACTTGTCTGAACTCTCGGCTTATCTGGATTGAGAAGGTAAATACCCTGCTTAATCATCTTGCTACCGAATGATACACGGATAGCATCATCAGTTGTTGCGAAAGGAATGAGTGACACTGTCGGTGAAATTAAACTCTCAGTGTGAGAATACACATAGTCCAGATCTTCTGCCATAATTTCAGCTATAATCTGTCGATCTCCCGTAATACTTGGGTTAGGTACTTTCGCCTTGATACGCGTGTTCAAGTACTCTCCCTCTTTCTCTCCAGGTGTTAATTCCAACACGTCTGTGATTCTGTACTGTAACTCCTGATCGACAGATAAAGTTTCTATCTGATTGGAGATTGTTAAAGTGCCACCATTATGGAACACCTTCCTGACTGTACATAACAGGTTTCCGTCTTTGATTTCACACCCGAGTGCTTTTGTGTTAACAAGTCCGAGTCGCTTACCCTCTGGCGTCTCAAACGGGCACAATCTCCCGTAGTACGGGGTGGATATCCTACGCACAATCTCCGGAGGTTCTTTCATGTCAACAGACACATGAAGCGCCTGTGATATTTCCGCCGCATAGTTTGTTACGTCACATCTATCCAGTAACTTCTTCTCGTTTAGACGCTTAATGAAAGAATGTGTCAGTGCATCGAATATAACACCTTTTCCGGGGTCGCCTGTTTTTACATACTGACGGACACTATCCCTATAGGTGTTGACATGCTTCCTTATTGTGTAGATTAACTCTCGCTTAAGTGCAATCTCTGGTGTCTCAACTTTCTTAAGAAAGTCTTTATCTCTATCGAGGAATACAGACTTACCTCTGAGTAAGATGTATCCAATAGTTGAAAGCAGTGCCAAAAGATCATCAGCGTAGAGTCTGTCTTTACGATAGGAACTATCGGTGTTGTCATTTAAGTAGCAGAACCACTCGTGAGGAGACACACCCATAGTTTGACACTCAGCTTGTGAATACACATCACCGTACTGCAAAGTGTGATTGCTTAATATCTCCGTCTCGAAGTAACACGGTGTTGCATCTGAGCCGATATAGACTCCGGGTTCACCCGCGCCCTGCAAGAAATCAAGAATCTCCTTTGATGCGTACTTCCCTTTAAATGAGAAATCGTTCAGTAGGTGGTGTGGTACTGGAGTATCCGTAGGTATTGTTGGATACTTATCAAGTTCAGGTATTCTGTCCGCAAGGTACTTAGTTACAGTCCACCCTTTACCTAGTACAGTATATGTGAGTTGCTTGTTGACCATGCCTCCTGCGATTTTACTTGTAGAGTCTGGTACTACAGTTTGCACATATATGCAGTTGACTTTGTTGCGCTTAAGATCCTGTATTACAGCAGGTGTCACATAACTACCAGCCTCATAGTCTAGAACAGGTCTAGACAGTGTTTCACCAAGAGCTCTGTCTAAAGATACTGCCTCGTTGATAGAATGTCTGATTCTGGTTACAGCGTATGCAGGCTCCTCGCGAAGATTGTGGATAAGCATAGTACCACTCTTCTTATCCGAGGTATCGTAGTCGACCATTCTCGTCTGTGCGTAAAATACAGGTATTTCTTCCGGCTTTCTTTTTACTGCTTCTAGCGTTGGTATTAGTAATGGATTACGAATAATATCCCAGACATCTATCTGTTCTCCATCCTCATACGCAATGAAAGCAGCCAAAGCAGCTAGCGAGATTGTACTTCTGCCGAGTCCCTGAGCCTCTATCTTCTTACTCTTCCCGCTTACAGTGATCTTAATCATGCGCGATGCCAGCACTAAGCTAAGGGTTTGTTTAGCTAAGTCATAGGACACATCGTCGGAGGAGGCTAACTTACAAACGAATGATTTAACATTCTTATTAAAATGTAGCTTGCCAAGATTATCCATGTACGGCAAGTCGATAACTCGAATTGCTCCTGCTTCTGAGCACCCCTCTGGGTAACATTTAATCTGAATATGAGGATCATCACTACCGAAGCCCTCTACTAATGTGGGTTTGAATATCAGCTTCTTGTAATGACTATCCTCTGTTTCCATGATCTCATTCATGCTTTCGAGTGCTTCATAAACTCCCTCATTTATGAACTTGTCGAAAGATTCACGTAAATCCTTGAGAAGGAGGAGGTGCTCTCCCAGGCTGGGATTGTGCACCTTCTCAAGGGTTAGCAGATTACTGCCTTTATCGTAACTAAGCATTTAGTCTTCCTTCTCATACTCAATGTCTGCGCTGTAATAGAACGGCTCACAAGCGTTCGTGAGCGGATCATACAAAGTTCGCATAACTGCATGCTCCTCATCTAACAGAACTACTACACGCCCATCTTTGCAGAAGATAACTCCAACACAGTTAGGACCGTATACTCCGGTCTCGATTGCCTCAACAAAATTATCTACCCTCTTAACCGAGAGTGGCTCTCCGATATTTATTTCGGATAAGCACCAGCAGCCACCATCCTGAGACGTCTCAAATACTAACTGACCCACTTCGTCACAGTAGATCTCTTCTGCGACCTCATTGTAAATGATCACGCCACAAAGCGTCATGTTGTCCATACTCTCTAACATTTTTCTACCTCCATGTAGTTCATTATAAAACATATACTGCTGTACGACTCCCTCATATCCTTTGCACCAAGATAAATCGATATGCCCATTAAATTCTCTATCTATTATCTGCTTGATATGCACGTCAATAGGAAATGAAGAGTACTCCCGCAAGCTAAATAATGCTATGCAGTTTGCTACCTTGTCTCCGACTCCAATAAGTGTCTTTAAATACGCCACTTTATTGTGTGCCTGCTTTAACCCATTTATCCAGTAATTATCACACACCTGGACAGCGTTCGCTAAGTACCGTGCTCTGTAACCAACTCCTAATTCCTCCCATCTTTCTACTGTCCAATCCAACAGCTCATCTCGAGATGGGAGTGTAGGATTGCACATATTACTGATAATGCTTTGGATTCTCGTAATGTTATTATTTTGTGATATAATAAAACTGAGAATTGTTTCAAATACTGGCTGATTTAATATCATCAATCCACGACCAGTTTGTGCGCATCTAGCCCAATAACCACCACGACTTAACATTGCCTGCTCAATTTCTCCATATGGAGTTTCTGTATCAAATAGTTCAGGATACTCAAAGTCTATGATGGTCGGACTAAGTTGACAGATTGGCTTATCGCCGTATAACCATCCAGAACGTGTTCGTGTGAATCTGAAACACTGTCCGGAAATAGCTATTTTGTTAATGTTGATTGGTTGTTTTAATTGAATCTTCATACTCGTTAATTTATATGAGGTGATTTCTTCGAACTAACACGTTTGGTCGGCTTAGGTTATTGCTGTTGTTTAACTCGTTTAATAAGTGTAGGCTATTACTCTAGTTTAACTCATTTTCCTTATGCAGGTTATTTATTACGTGTAATTCGTTGCATATTTATAGGTTATTCTAAATCAGTAACTCGTTAAGTTACAATAGGTTATTTTATGTCAATAACACGTTCATCCGACATAGGTTATTTTATGTTGATAACTCATTATTAAAGGATAGGTTGTTTGTTCATGTTAATTCGTTACATATAATCAGGTTACTGTCACACCGTAACTCGTTCTATTATATAAGGTTATTTCGTCACATGAACGTATAGGGTTATTCTACAGGTCTCATGTCTGCTTCGTTGTATCCATGTGGTGCCATCCCTAAATGAGCCTCCGCATATGACTCCGGAATAGTATAACCTTCATAGGTTCTCCACTCTACCCACAGATCTCTCAAGAACGCTTTAATTGCCTGACGAATAGCTGCTCTGTGACAACGCATTGCGCTTACTTCACCTTTATCATTTTTCCAGTCTGCCCTGTTCTGGTACCGGTTCTTGTAATCGTCGTACACCTTTCTGTACTCGCTGCCAGATCTCTTCACGAAGCTATCTCCAAGTACTCCAAGAAGTTTGGTATGTAAAAAGTCATTATATCCAATTGACTTGCGCATCTGCACATTCCCATCTTTATCGAGATATACCGCGTCGACAAGAGCTTTTCTGGACATAGCCACACGAGGTGCGTCTGGATCGTCGGCTGCTCTAGTTCCTACACCAGCATAACTCCAGAAAGAACTAACATATCGAGCCTTGTGGATATCCAGATAAGAGATGCACACAGCTGCCATGAGAGGGCCGCACCCATCCACACTCTCGAAGAATCTATCCCACATTGGGTGTTCCTTAACCAGCTTTGAGATGAACTTGCTAATCTGCTGCTCCTGGTTAAGTAATGCTACATACTGCTCAGCCATGTTATAGTCGATTTCAGACTTAATGATCTCAAGATCGTCAGTAGCTTTAATAGCCTTGCCCAAACTTCTACGGCTCGACTTGTATTTCTCAGCGAGGACATCTGTAACCCTGTTATACTCAGACGCGAGAGTCTTGAGAATATTATCATTCTCAGTTTCATCATCTGTCTGTCTGATAGCTGCACAAATTCTGTTGCCGCACTGAATACGCAGTTTTTGCATGTCATAGAAGTTGTCGATGGATGCTCGGATTTTGTACTTAATGGTGTCGACCTTAATGGGAATCGTATTAGGGTTATTTACTTTCTTCTGCATAATGTCCTCCTAAGATGGACTCCTGTTCGGAGTCCTCCATATCTAATAGTATTTGTGGGGTTGTTAACCTGTGCGCCATTGGTAATGTGCAAACGCAAATACAAAAAGCTATAAGTAATATTACCATAACAATTCCTCCACCATCTGATTTACCTGTTTAGTATAAAGCTTCCTCAAAGTCTTTACTGGTAAATCTGTTTCATATGCTGGACGTAATTCCTTAATGAAATCGACAAATTCACTGTCTGATTCTAAGAGTAGAGATTTTAATTTCTCGACCAGCTCTCTGTACAGAGATACAAAAGACTCCTGATCTTCTAATGTACTTATCCCTTCTTTTCGTAACTTACGAACGAAGTCTGAGTCTTTTACGGCAAACTCTGCACACAAATCTAATATGTTCTTTACGCACCGCTTAGATAGTGCATCTGACTTTATTACAGCTCTGTAGTCTATACTTACTAAACGCAGGGCTTTATAGGATCTATATGATTTCATTTGACTGTACTCTTCTCTGCACGCTGAATAGCTTCATCGATTTCTTTTTTAGTCTTAGCGGCTAATCTCGGCCAAGTATATTCATCATTCCACTTCTTGAACAATACTAACAGAAACATAATATCTAACGTTGTAAATAAGAATGCATACACAAAAATAATCATAACCTACCTCCTACAGAAAATACATAACGACGGGTGCAACGACGGGTGCTACAAAAATCGTAGTAAATAATGCGTATCCCGCTGTGACGTACAATCCAACCTCAAGCGAAGCTTCTCTTTCCAGGTAAAACTTACGAAGTATAATCTTGTAAAGATAGATGTGAACTGCAATCGCTGCGACCATAACGAAGATCGGTACCACACTTGCTAACATGATCTGCGCAGTGAGTTTCCACGCTGTTAGTATGTCTGCTGGAGTATTGATATTCTGCTGAGATAATTTCTCGTATAAATCCTTAAGTAATTCGATATAGCTCTGTAACATATTAAATCTCCTTAATCTTTTCCACTCTACGTACTAACGCAGAGGATATATGCTGCCATAAGTCTAATATGGCAGTGTTTAAGCTTTTCCTAAGTAACTCTTTTACTTCCTCTTCAGTTTTTGTAACTGTAGCCATAGTTACTTTGGCATCATAACCGTCTATCGACACAGTAGGGTATTTATAGTAAAACACTCCACCATGTGACCAGCCAGTGTCGCCTACTTGCTCCGGCACAATAGTGTTAACCGTCCAGTAGGGCTCTTTCGTACTCATAGTATAAACGTATACCATTACTTATGTAACGCCTCCCATGCTAAAGCACGTAGTCTTTCCTTATTATGGAAAGATGTATATACACACTTTATTCCCCTGTTCTTGCAATAATCCCGTACGGTCCAAAATGTATGATGGCTGACGTGCCCTGTGTCTATAATCACAAGATCACACTTTAAACAATTTTCTACCGCAGTAGGATACGCACCAACGTCAAAGCACTCCCACTCGAAAAGTTTCATACTATCTCGAGTAGTGCATACCTTTATTTTATACCCGGATAAATCTCTCGACTCCACTACTTCACTGGAAACAATCTCTGGCTCAGGTGCTGTCTGTAAAGCTGCTACATATCCGGATAACTCCTGATTATCCCTCCTAAGCTGGGCATTCTCTATTTCCAGCAAGCTATACTTAGTGGGCCATTCCTCCAATTTCTTGATGAGCTTGTCAATCTTTCGAGATTGACTTTCTACTCGACTATTTAGGAGATTGACTGCGCCTATATTACTTCCCACAATGTACATAATAATTCTATCACAAATCCCACTAGATATGTGAGCCACTTCTGTGTACATGCGTGTGCTGAGTTTAGGACGCTCTCCTCCGTGTCTTAACCAATCGCTGTCCTCTTTTACGGGAATCTCTTTTAAAGTTAGATCCACGTCCCATGCATCTTTTACCATTAATGGGTACTTTGAGAACATAAGCCACATAACCAGTGAGATGCCTAGCTTTTCTTGAAATACTTTAGGTTCAAGAGCGTGAACGCATAGATACGCCATATCGTTTGCAAATGTTTTAAGATTTTGTAGTATTCGTATTTGGTTATCTACGCAACGTACAGCATCTTCCGCCATCGCGCTGGCTTGCCTGTTCTTACATAGCTGTAGCAGTAAGATTGGTTCATTAGGTATGCGACTAATTACTTCGCGAACCTTCGCAAATCTCCCTCCTCTCTTGTAATATTGTAAACGGATTACCCGTCAATAATATATGAATTGGTCTCCATGATTTTTTACAATAGAGGTAGGTAGCAGTAGCCTGCCACCCACCTATATTTGTTAGTGTGTACCCTCAGTTGAGAGGTCATTTCTGGAAGTCTTAGAGTTAGTGTAAACAAGCACAACTGTCTTATCTTCCGGTCCATTGGCACCGGCATCCTCCCAGCTTATCTTTGTAGTATTGTTGTCGAACAGGTAGAATGAGCGTTCTCCTACTGGAGTGCCATCGTACCCAAGTGTCCAGACTGTTCCCTTTGACTTAATATCAAGAGCTACAACAATTACACCCTTGTCCATATCGTACTTCGCAATGTTTTCTGGCGTACAAGCTTCTCCCTGTTTTACAAAGGTTGCTGTCGACGGAAGTCCCAATGTGAAGTGCCATCTCTGGGCCTGTCTGTTAAATTCCACTTCAGGTATTCTGTTATCTGTCTCAGTGTTTGTACCGTATCTGTTACGTGTACCAATGAATGTTCTGTTCCTATCTCTTAAGAACAGCATGTTTGCAGTACCATGCAGGTATTTGATACCGTGTGGTAACTGTATCTTGCTACGTGATCCAGGCTGCTCTAGATGAGCATCGTCAGCAGCTGTACAATAATAGTACACATCCTGTACTGCCTGAGAAGCATTCTCTTCTTTCTGAGTATACATACGTCGTTTCGCTTCGGCCTGCCAGTTAAGGTCATAGTAGAAGTTATACTCCGTAGTGGACTGGTCTGTACCATAATCGTTGATCATCTTGTATGAATCTCCGTCCTGTCTAATGTAAACATCCACCGGAGTCCACTGTTTTGTTTCAAGATTATAGTAATAATAGAATGGCTGTATCTGTACCTTATACATGTTGTTGCTTACATAATCATTCTCTCCGTAATAGTTACCTACAGTTACTAATGACATATAATCTGAGTATCCTATACGATGTGCCTGATTCTTCAACGCTTTTACGTTATTCTCACCAGGAGTTAATGGGAATGGTCTAAGTTTACTTATAGGTTCCATCCAGTCGGTTAATCCCCAAGTGTTCTGACCACGTGTAGCTTCTGTGACAGGGTCACCGAATATAGTAGTATCGTCTATCGAAACAAAGTTCTGCTTTGACAGATCTACCTCATGCACCACTTGGTCGACTTTCCAACCTTCGATAGCTTCCTTGTAGTAGTTCGAGAATCTGAAGTCACCTGTATCAAGAATTGAGAGAACTCCAATTCTGCCTACAACATCGATAAAGTAATCTTTAAAAGCATCATGATAAGCTCTCTTTGTACTACCATATCTGGTGTAGTTATGATCTTCTAGCTTACTCTCTACTGGGTCTACAGGCGTGTTCTTAGCCACCGCGACATATCGAATCTTAGTTGCAGCTGCTTCGAGATTATTAAGCAAACAATGGAATGTGTACTTATAAGCATCTGCTCCTCCAGCCGGAGCATCGTCGTGCCACGTATAGGTAGCTTCATCGTAAGTACCCAACATAACCTTTTCTCCGGCTAGATAGGTCTTGCCTTTGTAGGTTACATCGAATGGGAATACGACGTATTTCTCTTTCAACCATATGGTTGTATCCATAGGATCCTCTCCGTCTTTACCACCGTAGTATCCGAATCCTTCTGGTTTTTGCGTGTTGCCAATACCTAAGTTGCCGTTGCCATAGAAGTCTCCGAGGTTCGGGAAGTAAATCTGGAAATCGTAATCCAGTATTACAAACTTTCCTGACTCTGCCTTGTCTGGATTGTCATTCGGTTTTACTGGATGTTTCTTGTGGTTGTTATCGTTCATACATGGATCGTAACAAGTATCGTCTCCGAAGCTGTAATGATGCTCTGAGTTCTTGGAACCTCGAGTCTCATAACATGCTGCATCGTAGCTTGTTACAGGCCAGCTGCACTTATGCTTTGTTTCATTGTCCACAGTATATGTGTCAACTATACAATATGCGCCACAAGTATCACAGGCGTCATTCTGTGGATCGTCCTGGGGTCCATGTGTTAAGTGAGTTTGACCGTCATGTTTGATGATATATAATTCATCCACGTTGTCTTGCGTAATAGCAAAACCAGTTGGAGTATAAAGCGTTGTACCATTCGCACAGAATGGACAACCTACTCCTTCGCAAGAGTATCCACCCTCATGTTTCCATCCCTTTGTAAAAAGATGGTAATTGCTGTTTGGAGCGTGATGTGGTTCTTTGCAGGATAACTGTAATGTGCTGTCAGTCTCTCCTTTTCCTGGGTACACAACTACTGCATATCCAGAACCTGAGTTCTGTCCAGGCAGGAGTTTACCGTTGGAGACATTTCCAATCTTACCAGAACCGCCTCCACCACCAGCATTACTATCTTTACCCACGTAACCACCATACCAACCAGCACCACCAGCACCCATATCTGTGTAACCGTTAATGTTTCCTGTAGCGTCTTGCCCTATACCAGGGAGCCAACCAGATGTAGCGTTAGCTGCGTTGTTCGATGCAACACCGTTGACTAAGCCAGGAGTACCAGCTTCGCCTCCACCATCGCCACCAGTACCATCATCAGCACCACCTGCGGTTCCACCTGCGTTATCAGCGCCACCACCACCTCCGGCAACAAGAACTCTGTCGTTCATATCTACAACAAAAACTTCAGAGATATAAACTCCGTCCTTATGCCCTGCTACATGGAATTCCTGCGTGTTAGCATCAGGCTGTGTGTTCACCCTATAGAACAGCTGAACATGTTCAGATGATATATAAGAGTGCAAGAGTGTAGCGTTATTCAAAGACTGTTTACCATTAACATAACCATGAGCTGCAAATGAAGCTTTATCAAGGTTCTGTCCATAGTAGTCTACGCGATAAATGTGATCTTTGTACGTTGTCATTCTCGGTCCCCAGTACAGTGCATTTGCATTAGGAAGCGACAAACGATTACCTTGTATTGAACCGCCCGTCTGCGTAGTGTTGAGTAGTCCTCCTGCTTTGTACACGAAATTGGTTGCAACATCTGTTGCACCTCCTCCGCCCCAACCACCGACATTTCCGGTATTGGCATTACCTCCACCGTTATATCCGCCGGAACGAGATGCTCCTACGGAATCAGCATTACTGCCTTGTCCACCACAAGTCACAAGTACTTGCTGACCTTTGGTGAGTAGTATCTGTCCAGCTGCATAGCCACCTTTACCTCCGCGAGAAGGTTGATCTGTTCCAGGCTTACCTGCGCCACCTCCAGCAGAACCATACAGATGGAATGAATAATATCCATCCATTGGAGCTGTGAAGATATGCGGTTTGAATTCGGTCGGAATTACTTCAGCTGCGTTCTTATCATAAGTGAGCGAGCCTGTGATTGTCGGTTCGTATGTGATGTACGTTGTATCGATGTTCCAGGAGATCTGAATAAATCCATGCCCTGTTCGTACACCAGACTGCATGGAGTAATTTATAACACGTTTCTGTCCGTCTATAGTACTTCCTGTATCGACATGACCTGAACCGCCTCCGCCACCAGAATCATCAGGATCGTGGTATCTGCTCTCATCAGTACCTCCGGCACCACCGCCAAACCAGCCGCCTCCGCCGCCTCCGCCGCCTGAGCGTCCGCTAGCAAAAGTAGCTCCACCTGATCCTTCCATACCTTGGCTTCCGCCTCTACTGCCTCCCGCACCAGGACGCGTCTGTCCGCCTCCTGCACCAGGTGAACCAAATCTATCTCCACCTATTCCTCCAGTTTCTCCGCCTCCAGCGCCACCTTCAGCAGGTCCAGCACCACCGCCGCCGCCAGCGATTAGAATCCAGCTATCATTCTGATTCCATCCAGTATTAGGAAGTCCAGAATCGCCTCTTCCATTAATCGGATTCGCGTATTTATTTAGAGTATAGTGCTGACCGTAGGTAGATTTGTTGTATCTTCTATTGCTTAAGCAGTACCCGGTTGTGTTGTCATACAAATAGTACCATCCATTAGCAGCGTATGATCTGTTCGGATAAGCTATATAATAATCATGTGCAGAGTTTAGGGTAAAATCAGTTGTATTGCTTGGATCAACGACTACACCACGCCACTGGCCATCAGTACACAACCAAGTAGTCTCATGTGTAAAGTAATACCGTTTTTCAACTCCAGTACTTTGATTGTTGTTACTAGGAGCTGCTTTGCTGTTAGCAGATAGCGATACTGAAGACATACCGCCACCGCCACCGCCTTGTGGGCCTCCGAAGTTACCTCCATTGTATCCACCTAACTGGTTACCTTGGGAACTTCCCATCTCCCCCACATACATGTAGATGGTCTCGCCTTGTCTCAGGTAGACATCTCCTTTTGTGTAACCTCCGCGCCCGCCTGAGCCTCCGCGTCTGGAAGTTCCACCTTGCGCTCCCCACACTTCTATACTGTATCTACCAGTTACTGGAGCTGTGAATGTTTGTCGAGCGCCAGTATATCCATACTGCCTCGTACCGGTATGCTTAGTACCATGCTGTACAGGTTTCATCTCTGTGTGGATATCACCAGTTACTGGCACAGTTGCTAAACCATTACCACGTACTTTAGCATAACACTCCTCGGTGTGATACCAAGTTCCATTATAGTTACAATGGAGTTCTGCATAAGCACATGCATTGGATTTTCCAGGACACTTACCGTTGTCCTGATTCAGTGAGTCAATAATCAGATCATCATCAATACGCTGGTCTAAGTCACTAGGAAGAGCAACTAATTCAGCATACTGAGCTGATACAGGGTTATGGATTATGATATTATTAATTCCACTATAGTCGTCACTGTAGTTAGTGTCTACGTGGAAACCTCTCTGCTCATACACAGGGTCTTCTTCCTCTGACCATAATGGCATACCAGAGTCAGGTCCTCCTGCTGACGAGTAAGAAATTATGTTATTATAGAAGATCGTGGAGTTCGTAAATTCCTTCTCCCCATTATGTACCTTAATATCGTGTACATCTATTGGCTTCGATACTAAGATAAATGGATCCTCCAGGTTGTTCCAACTCTGAGGAGCTCTTGTGTTGAATCCTGAGTTCTCCACTTCTCCCTGAGTGTTATGCTGATAACCGACGGCAAACACTTTCTTATTTGTATCGCCTTTCCAGTTATCAACTCGTCTGATACCCTGATACTTACCAACCTCATCGAGTTCTCCTGAAGAGTACTCTCCGTGCTTGTCAGCGTCAGTATCTGAGTAGTCTCCGTTGTATCCGCCCCACGAGATATCATCTGAATCAACATGTCCGCCCTTGAATGTTTCGGGGTTAGCACATATCTTCTCTTCATTACCATCGTTAGCGTTTGCAGAACCACCCTGCCCTGTTGTAATAGGAGCGTTGTAGTCGATGATCTGCGTCTCAAAGATTTCTCCGCGAGTATCGTAAGTTATCTTATGCCACTGATTATCCGGTCCGAGGTACTCGTAAGCATTATCCTGCCTAGAAGCCTGATCGGTACCAGATACTCGAATGTTCAAGATTGGATACTTGCTGGCGTCTTTATTTCGCGACTGGTACTGAGCATAAAGTAATGATGCTGTCGCTCGTGTACCTTTCAGAACCAGGTAGTCTGATATTACCCAACCCTCCTCAAGCTGTGTCGCCGGAGTCTGGTCATTGGCTACCATATTCTCATTTGTTTTTATTAGGTCTTCTGCTGAGTTATGCACAAAGCAGTGACAACATCCACGTGTCGGTAATGTTGCTTTAAACTTGAAGTTATCTCCATCCTCTGGGTGGAGCATATAATACATACGCCCTTCAAGTGCTGTATCATCTTCAGCCACATTGAAAATTGCATCGGCATAACTGTCAGCTTCTCCGAAGATATAATCTGGATCCTCAAATGTTAACTGACGGATACCTTCCATTCTAGAACGCTCTAATCTCCAAACATGAACGTCTTTGATCTTTGCGTAACGAATGTCCTTGAATGTCTGCGTGAATTTGATGCTTGCTTGGTTCTGATCGTGCTTATCATTCTCGTTGTATGTGGAGTGATAAGATGTTACAGTACCAGACCATCTGGTCGCACGCACGGCAGAATCGTGACTACAACATCCAGATGGCGAATCCGACTTAGCATCATGTCCGGGACAGTCAACGACCTCGTGTGGAGGCTCTCCCTCTGTATGTGATTCATACGGACAACCTGTCCAATCCCAGTGGGTGGCGTGCAGGTTGATTTCACTATAATAACCACCTGGAGATACTTTATCACCGCTCTCACTATTCTCTATAGAAGTGGAGTGGATAGCTTCCTGGCCAGTTCCATTCTGATGCACCGTGCCACATTCTGGGCACACATGTGCTGTTATGAATTCACCAGAAGTATGTGGCGAACCTGTCCATGTATTCAGCCAAGCCTGCACATCTTCTGTTGTAGCATTATTAAATGTTTTAGTTACAGGTTGCCAATACCCGCCACATTGCGTAGCTGAGTATCCCTGCTCATAGTTACGAATCGCATTCTTGATTTCTGGATTCTGGTCCTGCTCAGTTGGTCCGATATACTCATACTTGATCTGAGCCACAAAGTCCTGCCCACCAGATGTGAAGTATAAATCTTCCGTGGTTGGAGAACCAGCCATCGCCTCGTAGTTCTCATAATATCCTTCGTCTCTGTTGAAGTATCCACACTTGATCTCAGCATATCCATCTGGGGAGTCTGATTCGAATGTGTATGTTCCAGGGATTGAACGATACTCTACCCACTCAGCCTGGTCATTCGATAATTGGTGCCTCTCGCCCGTGTCCTTACAACCGATATCGTAGTCGACATAAACTGCGTATGTGACGCGAACTCCCTCTGGAGTACTACCATTTACAAGTCTACCAGCTACCGTCTCGGAATATGTCAGACCTGTCGCCTCTTTCATAATCTTGAGGAACTGATCATCTGTTAGATTCTGTGACCACGTATTGTTGTGCAACTCAGTAATTGTGCCTGCGGGGAAGCCGGTTATGTTTCCGGTTGGGCTGACAGTTACTTTATTGATTGGTGTTGTAACTTCAGCACCTGTCTCTTATACACATCTCC
>ERZ1027005.401-NODE-401-length-19402-cov-6.334005_pt1 | contig 19402 bp, 16 predicted proteins | sample MGYA00519450_ERZ1027005 | MGnify/ENA primary metagenome ERZ1027005 (study PRJEB26926, sample SAMN06164870) | human gut metagenome | biome: ENVO:00009003; feature: ENVO:2100002; material: ENVO:00002003 | host: Homo sapiens | place: USA | collected 2012 ...
TGAGATCGGCGATGAATTCCTCTCGGGCCTCGGCGCGATGGACCTCGTGGGCCTGTCGTGGTTCGACGCCGGTGTCCGCAGCTTCTACACCCGCGAAAAGGTGGAGACGCTGGCGGACCTCGCGGGGCTGACGCTCCGGGTGCAGGAGTCGGACATGATGAGCGAGATGATACTGGACCTCGGCGCAAAGCCCGCGCAGGTGGTCTACAGCCGGGTCTATGCAGCCCTGCACAACGCCGAGATAGACGGCGCGGAAAACAACTGGCCCAGCTATGAGGCCATGGGCCACTACGAGGTGGCCCCCTATTTCTTAAAGGATGAGCATGCCCGCGTGCCGGAGCTGCAGCTGGCCAGCGAGGCCGCGATGGAAAAGCTGGCAGAGCTGGACGAACACTTCCCGGACATCATCCGCACCTGCGGAAAGGAGAGCGCTCTGGCCGAACGCCGCCTCTGGGCGGAGCGGGAGGCCAGCGCCGAGAAGCATATGCGGGAATGGGGCGTGGAGGTGACGACCCTCTCTGCCGTCGAGAAAGCCCGCTTCCGGGCGGCAGTCGAGCCTATGTACGCGGCTTTTGAGGAGCAGAGCCGCCTCATCCAGCGCATTCGCGAAGCCTGAAAAAGCGCAAGAGATATTACATTGTATTCATCTTGTTGGGCAGTGTGCTGAATAAACTGCGCTATGGCTTGTAGGAAATGCACAAAAGTGTTTCTCACATTTTTTTGAAAAACAGGACATTTTTCATAAGCCCTTGTTCTGACTAAAAATTTTTGCTAAAGTGTGTACAGTAAATGAACGGACGGTGTGCGACCCGTGCAGAGCGCACCGCCCTGAATGAGGAAAATCTAAGGAGGATTTTATCATGAAGAAGATTTCTCGTCGCAGCTTTCTGGCAGCAGCCGGTGTTTCCGCCGCTGCTCTGGCACTGACCGCCTGCGGTGGCTCCAGCAACAGCACTGCTGCTTCTACCGCTACCTCTGCTGCAGCTTCCACCGCTCCCGCCGGTGATGCCGCAGCTGCTGCTTCCGACCCGAAGGTGACTCTGGTCTACGCCGAAGTCAACCCGCTGGATACCATCGTCGGCCAGACCGGTTCTCACTTCAAGGAGAAGGTCGAGGAGCTGACCGGCGGCTCCGTCGTCGTCGATGTGCAGGCTTCCGGCGTTCTGGGCTCTGAGAACGACGTTCTGGACGCTATCCTCGGCGGCTCCACCTCCATCGACATCAGCCGTATCTCCGCTTTCGCACTGACCAGCTACGGCTGCAACAAGTCCAAGCTGCTGTCCATCCCCTTCACCTTCGAGAACCGCGCACACTTCTGGAACTTCGCCAACAGCGAGCTGGCACCTGAGTTCCTGAACGAGCCCCAGGAGCTGGGCCTGCCCGTTCGTGGTATCTTCTACGGCGAAGAGGGCTTCCGTCACTTCTTCACGGTCAAGCCTGTTTCCGGCATCGCTGATTTCAAGGGCCTGAAGCTGCGTGTGTCCAACGACCCCGTCATGAACGGCATGGTCGAGGGCCTGGGCGCTAACCCCACCGTCGTTTCCTTCGGCGAGCTGTACAGCGCACTGCAGACCGGCGTTGTCGATGGCGCTGAGCAGCCCATCGCAAACTACAAGTCCAACGCCTTCCCCGAGGTCGCTAACAACCTGATCCTCGACGGCCATACTCTGGGCGCTGTGCAGGCTGTCATCACCGACAACGCCTGGAACAAGCTGACCGAGAACCAGCAGGCTGCCGTCATGGAGGCTGCTGCGGATACGCAGGCCTTCAACGCTGACCTGTCCGAGACCGCTGAGAACAAGGTCCTCGACGAGCTGAAGTCTTCCGGCTGCAACGTCGTCGATGTCCCCGATAAGACTCCCTGGCAGGAGGCTTGCGCTAAGGTCATCAGCGAGAACACCTCTGATCAGGCTGAGCTGTATCAGCAGCTGCTGGATATGAAGGCCTGATAAAAGCGCCTTTATCCTGAAGTAGTACATAGCCCGGCGGGGGACTACGGGATACGCCCGCAGACCCGCCGGGCTTTTTATAAGAGTATGGAGGAGATCCTATGCCGAAAATCTTTACCACTCTGGATAAGATCAAGCCGGCGTACGACGTCACCTACAAAGTGGTCCTGTTTATCTGCAAGATTCTGCTGATCGTGGATATTCTCATCACCACCATGTCGGTCGTTGGTCGTTACGTCCCGTTCATCCCGGACCCCGCATGGTCTGAAGAAGTCGTTCTGACCTGCATGAGCTACATGGCCGTGCTGAGTGCTGCTCTGGCCATCCGCCGCGGCGCACACATCCGCATGACCGCATTTGACGTCTATCTGCCCAAGATCGCCGTCAAGGTGCTGGACATCCTCGCCGATCTGGCGGTCTGCATCCTCGGCCTCATCATGCTGGTTGTGGGCTGGAACTACGCCACCACCCTGGGCGGCCGCGGCTTCTATGTCTCGATGCCCTGGCTGAGCCGTTTCTGGATGTACTTCCCCGTGCCTCTGGCCGGTGTCGCCATGATCATCTTCGAGATCGAGGCACTGTACAACCACATCAAGAGCATTTTTGTAAAGGAGGAGAACTAATATGACAGCCCAGACACTGGCAATCGTTGTCCTTCTTGTCAGCTTCTTCGTCATGATCTTCCTGCGCTTCCCCATCGCATACGCCGTTGGTCTGTCCAGCGTGCTGTGCATGATGGTGCAGGGTCAGGCACTGACCGATGTCTGCCGTCTGATGGTCAAGGGCATCTCGTCTTTCAGCCTGATGGCCGTCCCGTTCTTCATCACCATGGGCGTTCTCATGGGCAGCGGCGGCATCTCCGAAAAGCTGATCGCTCTGGCTGACGCCTGCGTCGGCTGGATGCGCGGCGGCATGGCAATGGTCAACATCGTTGCTTCCTACTTCTTCGGCGGCATTTCCGGTTCTGCTTCTGCAGATACCGCTTCCATCGGCTCCATCATGATCCCCATGATGGTCGATCAGGGCTACGACGCCGACTTCTCCACCGCTGTCACCATCACCTCCTCCTGCGAGGGCCTGCTGGTCCCCCCGAGCCATAACATGGTCATCTACGCCACCACCGCCGGCGGCATCTCCGTGGGCAGCCTGTTCCTGGCTGGCTACCTGCCCGGCGCTCTGCTGGCCATCGTCCTGATGATCGGCTCCTACATCATCTCTGTCAAGGAGAATTACCCCAAGGGCTCTCCCTTCACCATCAAAGGCTTCATCAAGCAGCTGGGTACCTCTATCTGGGCTCTGGCCGCAGTCGTCATCGTCGTGTTCGGCGTTGTCGGCGGTGTGTTCACCGCTACCGAGTCCGCTGCTATCGCAGTTATCTACTCTCTGCTGGTCTCCGTCTTCGTCTACAAGGGCCTTGACTGGAAGGGCGTCTGGCACGCTCTGGATGAGTGCGTCAACACTCTGTCCATCGTCCTCATCCTGATCGCCACCTCTGCTGTGTTCGGCAACTGCCTGACCATGCTGCACGTGCCTGATCTGGCTGCAAACGCCATCACCAGCGTCACCAGCAACCCCTACATCATCGCACTGCTCATCGACCTCATCATCCTGGTGCTGGGCATGATCATGGATATGGCTCCCATCATCCTGATCGCTACCCCCATCCTGCTGCCCATCGCGACCTCCATCGGCATCGACCCCATCCAGTTCGGTATCATCATGGTCCTGAACTGCGGCATTGGCCTGCTGACTCCCCCTGTCGGCGCGGTTCTGTTCATCGGCTCTGCCGTTGCGAAGCGCCCCATGGAGAAGGTCGTCAAAGCTACTCTCCCGTTCTATCTGTGCATGTTCATCGCTCTGCTGCTGCTGACCTTCGTGCCTGACATCAGCCTCGCTATCCCGAAGCTGTTGGGCGGCTACGTCAGCCCCATCACCAACCCGCTTGGCCCGGTGTTCATTCACTGATCAGCTCATTCTCCTCCGGATGACAGGATAAACGGAAAGCCCCCGCCTGCAAAGGCGGGGGCTTTCCGGCGTTATAGAAGTGTCTGAAGTGCCGGAGCACTGCATTTCGTGAGCTTTTTCAGGGTCAGCTCCTGCTGAGAGATTTGATACAGCAGCCGTGCGGCCAGCTCTTCGGGCGGGGCGGAAAGCTCGGGCAGGAATGCGTGTACTGCCCGGGTAAAGGCGTGGACGCCCTCTTCTGTCTCAAGCACCACCAGCTGTGTATGCCCCCGCAGCAGGGCAAACAGTCCGACCTGATACTCCCGGGTGTCCAGCAGAAGCTCCATCTCGTCGGCGGTGAGGAGGAGGATGTCCGCGAAGGGGAGAAACTGCATTACCGTGTCCCGCAGGGTCTTCTCGCTGGGCCAGAGAGCCGGGCGGAGAGAGGGGACAAAGCAGACCGGCACACCGGCGGTGCGGGCGGTGTCCAGCGCGGCAAGATGGGTGTAGCGGCAGGGGCTGTCCACGAGGCAGGCGCTGGAAAAGGCCAGCATTTCAGCATCTGCGGCCCAGTCAGCGCCCAGCTGTTCGGGTGCATAGAGCAGCTCCGAAGAACGGGTGCGGCAGGCCAGCGTCTCGCCGCCGCCGTCGAACAGCAGCGGCGTGGGGGCGTGGGAGGTGAAGTAGACCCGGCTGATGTCCACACCGGCAGTAGATAAAGCGTCTGCGATGCGGTGTCCGAAAGCATCCTCGCCAAGCTGCGTTAAAAGAGAGGCTCTGCCGCCCTGTGCGGCATAAGCCAGTGCCAGCGAGGCGGCGCTTCCACCCATGCGGGGAGAAAATGTCTTTGCCGACGCCAGCGGCGCGGTGCTGTTCAATTCCAGCCACGCTTCGCCCAGACAGTATAAAGTCTTGCCCGGCATGATGCACCCTCCCTTCTGCCTGTTTTCAAAAACAAACTACAGTATACACCCATCCGGGCGTTTGTGCAAATGGAGAGCTTGACAGCTTCGGGCGGATTGTGATAAACTGACGCAATATGGCAGTATATCTGAAATTTGAATGATAAAAATGTGACATTTGACGAGGAGAACATGAGCCTTACCAAACAGTATTTCAAATACGTCAGCCAGAACATCTTCGGCCTGCTGGGGACATCCTGCTACATCCTGGCCGATACCTATTTCATCTCGCAGGCGGCAGGCACCAGCGGTGTGGCTCTGCTGAACCTCTGTCTGCCCATCTACAACTTCATCTTCGCCATCGGCTCCATGCTGGGCCTCGGCGCGGCCACCCGCTACGCCATCCTCCGGGCGCAGGGCGACGAGCGCTCGGAGCGCTATTTCTCCAACGCCCTGCTTTGGGCGCTGGTGTTCGCCCTGCCCTTCATGCTGGCGGGCATCTTCTGTCCCGAGGTGCTGCTGCGGTTCATGGGCGGCGACGCGGAGATCGTTGCACTCGGCGTGGGGTACGCCCGCATCTTCCTGCTGTTCACGCCCTTTTTCATGTGCAACTACATCGTCTCAGCCTTTGTCCGGAACGATGGCGATCCCTCACTGGCCATGGTGGCGACCCTCTGCGGAAGCCTCTTCAACGTGGTGTTCGATTACATCTTCATGTTCCCCATGGGCCTCGGCCTGCCCGGCGCGGCGCTGGCGACGGCAGTCTCGCCGGTGTTGAGCATTGCGATCTGCAGCCGCCACTTCTTTAAAAAGAGCAGCACCGTCCGCCTTGTGCGGCAACTGCCCTCGCCGAAGCTGCTGGCCCAGAGCTGCCAGCTGGGCGTCTCGGGCTTCGTGGGAGAGATGTCCTCCGGCGTGACCACCACCGTCTTCAACCTGCTGCTCCTGCGTTTGGCGGGCAATGTGGCCGTGGCGGCTTACGGCGTCGTGGCGAACTACGCGCTGGTGGCGACGGCTATCTTCAACGGCGTGGCCCAGGGCGCACAGCCGCTGGTCAGCAGGTGCTACGGCAAAAACGATGCCGCCGGTGCCCGCAAGCTCCTGCTGCTGGGCAGCGGAACAGCGCTTGCGCTGGCGGCGGCACTGTATGCAGTTCTGTTCGGGTTCACCGGGCCGATCGTCGCGGTCTTCAACAGTGAGAACTCGACCCTCATGGCGCAGTATGCCTTCAGCGGGATGCGCATCTATTTCCTCGGTTATTTCTTCGCGGGCTTCAATATCGTGGCCGCCGGCTATCTGGGCGCGGTGGACCGCCCCGCAGAGGCTTCTGCGACGTCGCTTTCCCGCGGCATCGTGGCCATTGTGGCCTGCTCTCTGGTGCTGAGCGCCCTCTTCGGGATGAACGGCGTCTGGGCCGCGTTTCCGGCCTCTGAGGCCATCACGGCCGGCCTGACCCTCTTCCTGCTGAAGCGGAAAAAGCGTAGCGCTTAAATGAACAATTCCTGTTCCAACCGCTGCTGCTCGGGCGAAAGCTCGGGCAGTGCGCTCCGACCGGCCATCGCCCGCCACTGCGTGGGAGATTGGCCGGTCGTTTTTTTGAAGACGCGGCAGAGGTAGTTGGCCCCCGAGAAACCGCAGAGGCTGGCGATGACGTCCAGCGTGTACTCCCGGTGGAGCAGCAGACGCATGGCGGCTTCTATGCGGACGTTGGTGAGGTACCGCCCCGGCGAGACGCCCAGCGCTGCCGTAAAGGCACGGACGAGGTGGCTCTTGGAGACGCCCAGCCGCTCGCTCAGCTCTTCCACTCCGTAGAGCCCGGCGTAGTTCCTGCGGATGTCCTCGATGGCGGCGGCCACCAGCGGGGGCAGGGCAGGGGCGGCGCTGTCGGCGTCTGAGAGCTCGCACAGCAGAGCGAAGGCCAGCTGACTGCGCACCCGCTCCGAGGCGTCCCGCTCTTCGGCAAGGCGCCCCATCAGCTCTGCCGCCGCTGGGCAGGTCTCGCCCCGGGCAAGGAAGGGCATCTCGGAAAGCCCTGCGAGGAACTGTTCTGCTGCCTGCCCGGTGAGCTGGACGCAGAGCAGATGGCACTCATTTTCCGGCGCGAGGGTCAGCGGCCCCCGGCTCAGCACGAGATGGCCCGCTGCGGCATTCTGGGGCGGCAGCAACAGGGCGGAACCTGCCGGCATCAATTCGAGATCGGACAGTGAGACGACACATTTTCCGCTGGAAATGAGGCAGACCCAGAGCCCTTCGCCCCGCAGGGTGAGGGGCTCTTCCGGCTGGGCATCCTCCACGATGCCGAGGGCGGCAGTCGTGCTGGGAGAGTAAATCAATATCTGACACCTCAAATCAATAAAATGCTATTTTATAACACAAAATAATCTGCTATTATAATAGCAATGAAACGGCTCATCGTCAAGCTGAGCCTTTGAGTGCAACAACATCAATGGAGGAAAAAGCTTTATGGCTTCTATCAGCTGCCAGCATATCTACAAGATCTACCCCGGTGCTACGGCTCCTTCCGTCACCGATTTCAACCTGGAGATCCAGGACAAGGAATTCATCATCTTCGTCGGCCCCTCTGGCTGTGGTAAGTCCACCACCCTGCGTATGATCGCCGGTCTGGAGGAAATCTCCAAGGGCGAGATGTACATCGGCGGCCGCCTCATCAACGACGTTCCCCCGAAGGACCGCGACATCGCCATGGTCTTCCAGAGCTACGCTCTGTACCCCCACATGACCGTCTACAAGAACATCGCTTTCGGTCTGGAGCTGCGCAAGACCCCGAAGGACGAGATCGACAAGCGCGTGCACGAGGCTGCTAAGATCCTGGAGATCGAGCACCTGCTGGACCGCAAGCCCAAGGCTCTGTCCGGTGGTCAGCGTCAGCGTGTTGCTCTGGGCCGTGCAATGGTTCGTAACCCGGCAGTCTTCCTGCTGGACGAGCCCCTGTCCAACCTGGATGCAAAGCTGCGTACCAGCATGCGCACCGAGATCATCAAGCTGCACAAGAAGCTGGCTACCACCTTCATCTACGTTACCCACGACCAGACCGAGGCTATGACCATGGGCGACCGTATCGTTGTCATGAAGGACGGCATCATCCAGCAGGTCGATACCCCGCAGAACCTGTACGATATGCCCTGCAACATGTTCGTCGCAGGCTTCATCGGCAGCCCCCAGATGAACTTCCTGGACGGCACCATCGTCAAGAAGGGCGACCAGTACAGCGTCGATCTGGGCGGCGACCTCATCCCCCTGCCCAAGGAGAAGACCGCTGACAGCAAGCTGGATTCCTACGTCGGCAAGAAGGTCAAGATGGGCATCCGTCCCGAGGACATCGACGATGAGCCCGAGTTCATGGCAAAGCACACCGACTGCCAGCTGGATGCTAAGGTCGATGTCTCTGAGATGATGGGCGCTGAGATCTACCTGTACCTGGAGTACAAGGGCAACAAGATGACCGCCCGCGTCGCTCCCACCTCCAAGGCCCGCAACGGAGACACCGTCCGCGTTGCCTTCGATCCCCACAAGGTCCACCTGTTCGACGTCGAGACCGAGCAGACCATCCTGAACTGAATAAGATAGTCTACGATCATTTTTGATCCTCCTATCATAAGAAAAGCCGTCGGGCCGCAAGGCCCGGCGGCTTTTCCTGTGCCGGAAAAAAGACATAATAAAAACCCATGCTGCGGCAAAGCAAAACGCAGCATGGGTGCGGAAATGGCTTGCTAAGTCAGGGGACGCTTAGATCAGCGGGCCTTGACGTACTTGTGCAGGGTAGCGCGGACAGCGCCGGGGCCTGCGAACAGCTCCTTGGCCATGGACTCGATCTTCTCGCCCAGACCGACGGCGTACAGGTCCACGCCGAAGACATCGGTGCGGCTGTACAGAGCCTTCAGGCAGGAGAAGTCCTGCTCGCCGGCTTCCACCTTCAGGGGAGCCACGATGGCCTGCAGCTCAGCCAGCAGCGGATCGGGAGAGATCTCGAAGGGCTGGCCGTTGTCGTCGATGCCCTTCAGGTAGCGGGCATAGCCTGCCAGCACCAGCGGGATCAGCACGAGGTTGGACTTGTCCAGACCGCGTGCCTCGTAAGCCTTGATGGTCTCGCCGAAGCGGATGGCCAGCTTCTGGGAGGTATCGGTGACGATACGCTGAGGAGCGTCGGGCATGAAGGGGTTGGGCAGACGGCGGTTGATGACAGCGCCGATGAACTCGTAGGGGTTCAGAACACCGGGGTCAACGACGACGGGCATCGCCTCGATGTAGCCGATCTTCTGGATGAAGCTGCGCAGATCCTCATCAGCCATCTCGGCGGAGATGAGGGTGTAGCCCAGCATACAGCCGTAGATGGACATGGCGGTGTGCAGGGGGTTGAGGCAGGTGCAGACCTTCATCTTCTCGATCTTATCGACGGTCTCGCGGTCGCAGTAGAGGACACCGCCCAGCTCCAGCGGAGGACGGCCATTGGTGTAATGGTCCTCGATGCAGAGGTACTGGGTCTCCTCGGCGTTGACGAAGGGAGCGGTGAAGGTGTGCTTCTCGGTGACGATGGTGTAGTTATCCTCAAAACCGTCGTCAGCCAGCATCTTCTGGACCTTGGCATCCGGGCGGGGAGTGATCTTGTCGATCATGCTCCAGGGGAAGGTGATCTTGGTCTCGTCCTTGACGTAGGCGAGGAATTCGGCGGGGACCAGGCCCTGCTCGACCCACTTGGAAGCGTAGGCAAAGACTGCGGCCTTGACCTTATCGCCGTTGTGAGAGCAGTTGTCCATGCTCTGGACGGTCAGGGGCAGCTTGCCGGCCTTGAAGCGCTCGTACAGCAGAGCAGTGACCTTACCCATGGCCAGAACGGGGGTCAGGCCGCGCTCGAGGTCAGCAGGAGCGACGCCGTAGCCCTTCTCGGTGATGGTGAAGGAGATCATCTGCAGGCTGGGTGCCTGGAAGATCTCGACCAGACGTGCCCAGTCAGCGCCGAAGGAGTAGTCAGCCTTCAGGCTCTCGGTGACGGAGGCGATGACCTTCTTCTCGATGTCGCCGGTGGACTTCAGGCAGACCAGCAGGCTCAGATTGTCGTAGGGCTGATAAGCCTTGTCGATGATCTCGTAGTCGAAGCTCTCGGCCACGATGACGCCGCGGTCATACTTGCCGCTGTTCAGGGCGTCGTTCAGGATGGCAGCCGGGAATGCGCGGAAGATGTTGCCGGCACCGAAGTGGACCCAGGTGGGTTCTGCGTGGGTCTTGGCCTTGACGGCCTCGACGTCGAACTTGGGCAGCTCGTAGCCCTTTTCTGCCCACTCGGCGGACAGATTGCCGTTCTTAATATCAGTCAGCTTCATGATATATCAGCCCTTCTTCTTCTCTTCGTCCAGACGGTCCAGCAGGTCCCAGACGCCCAGCATATACTGGATGCCCAGCGCACGGTCATACTTGCCGTAGCCGGGGCGGCAGCTGCCAGGGCCTTCCTCCCACAGCTGACGGCCATGGTCGGGGCGGATGTAGCCCTCGAAGCCGCAGTCATGGTAGGCGCGCAGGATCTCGATGATGCCGGTCTCGCCGCAGCAGTCGCGGTGGGCAGCCTCGGAGAAGTCGCCGTTGGGGAAGTGATGGATGTTGCGGATGTGTGCGAATGCGATGCGGTCGCAGTGCTTGCGGACGATCTCAGCCACATTGTTGTTGGGGTTGGCGTTCAGGCTGCCGGAGCAGAGGGTCAGGCAGTTGTACTCGTCGTCCACCATGCTCAGGAAGCGGTCGATGCTCTCGGCATCCACCAGCAGGCGGGGCAGGCCGAAGATGTCCCAAGGGGGGTCGTCCATGTGGATGGCCATCTTGATGTCGCACTCGCGGCAGGTGGGCATCAGGGCTTCGAGGAAGTACTTCAGGTTCTCCCAGAGCTTTTCCTTGGTGACAGGGGCGTAGGCCTTGAACAGCTCGTCCAGCTTTGCCATGCGCTCCGGCTCCCAGCCGGGGAAGGTCATGTTGTACTTCTCAGTGAAGGACATGATGTACTCGGCCATGGACTTGTAGTCGCCCTTGATCTTGTCCTTCTCGTAGAACAGTGCGGTGGAGCCGTCGCCGACGGGGTGGAACAGGTCGGTGCGGGTCCAGTCGAAGATGGGCATGAAGTTGTAGCAGATGACCTTGACACCGAACTTGGACAGGTTGCGGATGCACTGCTTGTAGTTCTCGATGTACTTATCGCGGGTGGGCAGGCCGATCTTGATGTCGTCGTGGACGTTGACAGACTCGACAACGTCCATGTCGAAGCCGTAAGCGTGGATCTGGTCTGCGACCTTCTGGATCTCGTCGATCTCCCAGATCTCGCCGGGCATCTTGTTGTGCAGCGCCCAGACGATGCTGGTCACGCCGGGGATCTGCTTGATGTCGCTGAGGGTGACGGGGTCGTTGCCCTCGCCATACCAGCGCCAACCCATTTTCATAGGCATAGTGGATGTCCTCCGTTCATATTGCTTTGCGTTTATGCGCGGCAGGAGTGCCTCGCTCTCTCACTTATATTCTAATATATCAGTTGAGAATTAGCAATAGTCGATTTGCTGAGTTTTAATGTTTTTTCTTGTATACTTTAGACAAATTGACATGGAAATGACAAAAAAGAGCGCCAGCTCCGGCAAAGCCGGGACTGGCGCTCCTGTCGCAGAGTCTGAGTTAACGCTTCACGTTGAAAGCAGCCATGCCGGGGTAGACGGCGCTGCCGCCCAGCTGCTCCTCGATGCGCAGCAGCTGGTTGTACTTTGCCACACGCTCGGTGCGGCTGGGGGCGCCGGTCTTGATCTGGCAGGTGTTCAGAGCCACGGCCAGGTCGGCGATGGTGGTGTCCTCAGTCTCGCCGGAGCGGTGAGAGCTGATGGCGGTATAGCCGGCCTTGTGAGCCATCTTGATGGCTTCCAGAGTCTCAGATACGGAGCCGATCTGGTTCAGCTTGATGAGGATGGCGTTGCCGGCACCCAGCTGGATGCCCTTGGCCAGACGCTCGGTGTTGGTGACGAACAGGTCGTCGCCAACCAGCTGGACCTTGCCGCCCAGCTCGCGGGTCATCTCCTGCCAGCCTTCCCAGTCCTCTTCATCCAGACCGTCCTCGATGGAGATGATGGGGTACTTCTCCACCAGCTTCTTCCAGTGTGCGATGAGCTCACTGGAGGTAAACTCGGTGCCGGCCTTAGGCAGCTTGTAGAAGCCCTTGCCCTTGGGGCTCTTCCACTCGGAGGAAGCAGCGTCCATGGCCAGCATGAAGTCCTTGCCGGGAAGATAACCGGCCTTCTCGATGGCGGCCAGAATGGTCTCAATGGTCTCCTCGTCGCTGGACAGGTTGGGAGCGAAGCCGCCCTCGTCGCCCACGGAGGTAGCCAGACCCTTTGCCTTCAGGATGGAAGCCAGAGCGTGGAAGACCTCGGCGCACCAGCGCAGGCCCTCCTTAAAGGAAGATGCGCCCACGGGCATGATCATGAACTCCTGAGTGTCCACGGTGTTGGTGGCGTGTGCGCCGCCGTTCAGGATGTTCATCATGGGGACGGGCAGGCGGTTGCCGTTCACGCCGCCGAGGAAGCGGTAGAGGGGCATGTCCAGCGAAGTGGCAGCAGCGCGGCAGGCAGCGATGGAAACGGCCAGAATGGCGTTTGCACCCAGCTTGGACTTGTCCTTGGTGCCGTCAGCGTCGATCATGGCCTTGTCGATGGCGTAGATGTCGGAAGCATCCATGCCGATGACGGCATCAGCGATGACGGTGTTGATGTTCTCTACGGCCTTGGTGACGCCCTTGCCCAGATAGCGGCCCTTGTCGCCGTCGCGCAGCTCCAGCGCTTCGAATTCGCCGGTGGATGCGCCGGACGGTGCGCAGCCCCGGGCCACGGTGCCGTCGGCGAGGGTGATCTCAGCCTCAACAGTGGGGTTGCCGCGGGAGTCCAAGATCTCACGGCCCTGAACGTCTACGATCTCAAGATAGTTCATGATTTGTACCTCCATATATAATAGGAATGGATGCGCTCTTCTCATTTGGATAGTATATGCTAACTAACCGACATTATCCTACCATGATTCGGCCCGAGATGCAAGAGAATGCATGGATGTTAGCTGTAGAAAACTTCAGGAGAGGAAAGTTGTGTCATCTTTTTGTTACTTGTGAATTGCTTTCATGTTCTGTTTTTATCAGGTGAACAATTTGAAAAAGTAACCAAAAAGCGGCGTTTGATTTTGTGAAAAATAGCGAGTTTTACCCGAAACCCCTCCAAAACTATGGACGATTTGTGAATTGCGGACTTGCACCGAAGTGCTTATAATAAGACTCAGGGAAGCAGAGCTGCTTTGAGGGAAGGGAGCGCTGCTTCCTTAACAGCTTTTCGGGACACTGGCTCATGGGCCGTGCGCGATGGCTGCAAATAACACGAACGCTTCCAAATATCAGGAGGATATAGACTTATGAAAAACATGATTTCTCGTCGTAACTTTCTGGCTGCTGCCGGTGTCGTGGCTGCTGCCGGTGTTCTGACTGCCTGCGGCGGCTCTTCCAGCACCGCAGCTTCCACTGCTGCCGCTTCCGGTTCTACCGCAGCAGCTGCTTCCGGCGACACCATCAAGGTCGGCGTTATGGGCCCCCTGAGCGGCAACGTCTCCGTTTACGGTCAGGCTGTTGTCAACGGTGCTACCCTGTACCTGAAGCAGGTCAACGCCAACGGCGGCATCAACGGCAAGCAGATCGAGATCCTCACTGAGGACGAGCAGGGCGACGCTACGCAGGCTGTCAACTGCTTCACCAAGATGGTGGACGAGGGCATGACCGCTCTGATCGGCGACGTTACCACCACCCCGACTCTGGCAGTCGTTGCTGAGAGCGCAGATTACAATATGCCCATGGTCACCGCTTCCGCTACCGCTGAGGCTGTCACCTACGATGCCGAGACCGATACCGTGAACGCAAACGTCTTCCGCGCCACCTTCACCGACCCGTTCCAGGGCATCAAGATGGCTGACTACGCATACCAGAAGCTGGGCTACACCAAGGCAGCCGTCATCTTCAAGAAGGGTGCTGACTACAACGAGGGTCTGGCAGAGAACTTCGTCAACGAGTTCGAGTCTCTGGGCGGCACCATCGTCGATCAGGAGAGCTACTCTGAGGGCGACGTGGACTTCAAGACTCAGCTGACTACCATCCTCGGCAAGGACCCCGAGACTGTCTTCTGCCCCAACTACTACGAGGAAGTGGGCCAGATCCTGTCTCAGGCTGAGAGCGTCGGCCTGACCGTTCCGTTCCTGGGCGGCGACGGCTGGGATGGTCTGGAAGGCTACGCCTCCAACGATCAGCTGAAGGACACTTACTTCTGCGCCAACTACGCAAAGGGCTCCAACGCCGAGTTTGAGGATGCCTACAAGGCAGAGTACGGTGAGGAGTACCCCAACGGCTTCTCTCCTCTGGGCTACGATGCAGCAAAGACCATCGTCTACGGCCTGCAGGCTGCTGAGGATGCCGGTCTCGAGGCTGGCACCGACGATTATAAGCAGGCTGTCATCGATGCCATTGCCTCCGGCACCATCGACGGCATCACCGGCACCTTCACCTTCGACGAGCATCACGACCCCGTCAAGCAGACTGCTATCCTGACCTATGTGGACGGCAAGCCGGTGCTGAAGGAAATGTTCTGATCCCAGCTTTCTTCCATCGACCGGTGATGGAAGCGCCGCTGAGATCCGAATGATCGTAAATTGACCCGACTGCGGAGAACGCCGGAACAGTATTGCCCCGGTGCTCTCCGCTTTTTTGGTAAAAAAGTGTATCCCCACATAAGGCGTGCAACAGCGCCGGAAAGAAAGGAAGTATCCATCCATGACAGTGTTTTTCAGTCAGCTCATCAACGGCTTGTCGCTGGGCAGCATCTATGCACTGATCGCACTGGGCTACAGCATGGTGTACGGCATCATCCTGCTGCTGAACTTTGCCCACGGCGACGTCATCATGGTGGGCGCGTACATGTCCTGGTTCGTCATGAACCAGCTGGGCCTCGGCCCGGTCACGGCGGTCTGTGCCACCATCCTCACCTGTACGCTGCTGGGCGTGGTCATCGAAAAGATCGCCTACACCCCGCTGCGCAGCGCACCCCGTATCTCTCTGCTCATCACGGCCATCGGCGTGTCGTTTTTCCTCGAGTACACGGCTGAGCTGGTCATGGGTTCGGGCGCAAAGGTCATCCCGTCTTACTACGACAACAAGACCTTCTATCTGGGCAAAGTGCCTCTGGGCCTGACCTCCATCATCACGCTGGCGGTCACCGTGCTGTCCATGCTGGTGCTGACCTTCCTCGTCCAGAAGACCAAGCTTGGCAAGGCCATGCGCGCCGTCTCTGAGGATATGGACGCTGCCCGCCTGATGGGCATCAACGTCAACAGCACCATCTCCTTTACCTTTGCGGTCGGCTCTGCACTGGCCGGCATCGGCTCGGTGCTGTACTGCTGCTCCTACCCGCAGGCCACTCCCACCATGGGCTCCATGCTGGGCCTGAAAGCCTTCGTCGCCGCCGTTCTGGGCGGCATCGGCTCCATCCCGGGCGCAATGGTCGGCGGCATCGTCATCGGCCTGTGCGAGTGCTTCGTTTCCGCCATCGGCCTGTCTGCCTGGAAGGACGCCGTCACGTTCGCCATCCTCATCATCGTGCTGCTGTTCAAGCCCACGGGCTTCCTCGGCCGCAAGGTGCAGGAAAAGGTGTAAGGAGGGCATGAAGATGAACAAGAATCGCAAAACGCTCAAAATGCCCGTGCGCTACCTCATGAACGCCGTGCTGGTGGTGCTGCTGTTCCTGGCCCTTTCCTACATGACCGGCAACATGCTCTCCACTTACCAGAACAAGGTGCTCATGACCGTGGGCATCAACATCATCCTGGCCGTGTCCCTGAACGTGGCCACCGGCTATCTGGGCCAGCTGCCGCTGGGCCACGCCGGTTTCATGGCCGTGGGTGCTTACACCTGCGCCCTCTTCACCAAGTACAGCCCTCTGCCCGATGGCGTTTCCTTTGCCATCGGCCTTGCACTGGGCGCTGTGATGGCCGGCCTGTTTGGTGTCCTCATCGGCGTCCCGGCCCTCCGTCTGACCGGTGACTATCTGGCCATCCTGACCCTGGGCTTCGGCGAGATCATCCGCATCACCCTGAACAACATCGACGATGTGCTGGGCTACAGCCTGTTCTACGGCTCCAAGGGCCTCAAGAACATCCCCAAGTACTCCAACTTCGCCAATGTCTTCCTCTGTGTGGTCATCACCTGCTTCCTCATCCATGCCATGATGAAGAGCCGCCATGGCCGTGCCGTCCTCGCCATCCGCGACAACGAGATCGCTGCCGAGAGCTGCGGCATCCAGACTACTTATTATAAGGTCATGGCCTTCGCTTTCTCTGCTGCCTTTGCCGGTCTGGCCGGTGGTCTGTACGCCTGCTACATCGGCGTTCTGAACCCCTCCACCTTCGGCTTCATGAAGTCCATCGAGATCCTGGTCATGGTGGTTCTGGGCGGCATGGGCTCCATGCTGGGCTCCATCCTCTCCGCTACCGTCCTGACCATCCTGCCCGAGGCTACCCGCAGCTTCGACAGCTACCGCATGGTCATCTACTCGCTGGTGCTCGTCCTGATGATGATCTTCCGTCCGGGCGGACTGCTGGGCAGCTACGATTTCTCCATGAGCCGCATCGTGGAAAAGGTCATGAACGGTGAGCTGTTCCACAAGAAGAATGCTGACAAGGAGGGCGCAGACCATGAGTGAGTTCCAGACTAAGTTACACAGCGTCCCTTCCGGCGGCTTCCTGACCGACCGCGACAAGGATAAAAAGCCCATCCTCGACGTCCGTGAACTGGGCATCGACTTCGGCGGCCTGACCGCCGTGGACGGCTTCAACCTGATGATCGGCCGCAACGAGATCACCGGCCTCATCGGCCCCAACGGCGCCGGTAAGACCACCGTCTTCAACCTGCTGACCAACGTCTACCAGCCCACCCGCGGCTCCATCCTCATCGATGGGATGCCCACCGCCGGCAAAAAGACCTATCAGGTCAACCGGATGGGCGTGGCTCGTACTTTCCAGAATATCCGCCTGTTCAAGGACCTGTCCGTCATCGACAACATCAAGGTGGGCCTCCACGAGTCCATGAAGTACAATCTGGGCTCCTCTCTCATCCGCCTGCCCAACTACTGGAAGGAAGAGAAGCGCTGCACCGAACGTGCTTTCGAGCTGCTGGACATCTTCCACATGGCCGACCTCGCCGATGCACAGGCCGGCAGCCTGCCCTACGGCGCACAGCGCCGTCTGGAGATCATGCGCGCGCTGGCTACCAGCCCGAAGCTGCTGCTTCTGGACGAGCCGGCCGCTGGCATGAACCCCTCCGAGACCGCAGAGCTGACGGAGACCATCCGCCGCATCCGCGACGAGTTCAACATTGCCGTCCTGCTCATCGAGCATGATATGAGCCTCGTTATGGGCATCTGCGAGGGCATCGCTGTGCTGAACTTTGGCCGCATCATCGCCAAGGGTACGCCGGACGAGATCCGCAACAATCCCCAGGTCATCGAAGCCTACCTGGGCAAGAAGGAGGGCTGAACGATGGCACAGACTTTGCTGAAAGTTGATAATATCAACGTCTTTTATGGCAACATCCACGCAGTCAAGGATGTCTCCTTCGAGGTGAACGAGGGCGAGATTGTCACCCTCATCGGTGCCAACGGTGCCGGTAAATCCACCACCCTGAAGACCATCTCCGGCCTGCTCCACCCGAAGACCGGCGACGTCCTCTACAAGGGCAAGAGCATCAAGGGCGTCCGCGCTCATAAAATCGTCGAGGCCGGTCTGGCACAGGTGCCGGAAGGCCGTCATGTCTTCCTGCATATGACCGTGGAAGAGAATCTGGACATGGGCGCTTATACCCAGCCTGCTTCCACCATCGCTCCCAACAAGGAGAAGGTCTTTGAGCTCTTCCCCCGCCTGAAGGAGCGCCGCAAGCAGCTGGCCGGCACCATGTCCGGCGGCGAGCAGCAGATGCTGGCCATGGGCCGTGCTCTGATGAGCAACGCCTCCATGCTGATGCTGGACGAGCCCTCCATGGGTCTGTCGCCTCTGCTGGTGCAGGAGATCTTCGACATCATCCAGAACATCCACAAAGAGGGCATGACCATCCTGCTGGTCGAGCAGAACGCACAGATGGCCCTTTCCGTGGCAGACCGCGCCTACGTCCTCGAGACGGGCCGCGTGGTCATGGATGGCACCGGTGCTGAGCTGCTGACCAACGAGCGTGTCCGCAGCGCATATCTGGGCGGTTAAATTACAAAAAGTAAAAGAGGCGTGACCTTGCGGTCACGCCTCTTTGTTTTATATGAGCTGATTTTGTCAGCCTGTATATTTGCTGACTTCCAGCAGCTCCTCGGCCCGCTTGACTTGTTCCGCCGTGGGCGGGACAGCATCGGGCAGGGGATAAGGGATGCCGAGCTTCTGCCACTTGAAGAGGCCCAGCGTGTGGTAGGGCAGTACCTCTACCCGCTGCACCGTCTTGAGGGACGAGATGAACTCTGCGGTCTTCCGCAGGCCGTCTTCGTCGTCCGTCAGGCCGGGGACGAGAACATGGCGTATCCAGAGCGGCACGCCGAGGTCGGAGATGTGGCGCGCCATCGCAAGGATGTTCGCGTTGTCCCTTCCGGTGAGCCTGCGGTGCTTCTCCGGGTCGATCTCCTTCAAATCAAGGATGACGAGGCTGGTGGACTTCATCAGCCGGTCAAAATCGGCCAGATACGCCGCATCGTCGGGGCGGAAGGGCTGACCGGCGGTGTCCAGAGCCGTATGCACGCCCTTGGAGCGTGCCAGCTCGAAGAACGCCGTCAGGAACTCCATCTGACGCAGCGGCTCGCCGCCGCTGACCGTGATGCCGCCCTTTTTGCCCCAGTAGTTGCGGTAGCGCCACACCCGCTGGAAGAGCTTGTCCACCGTCCATTCCTCGCCGCCCTCAGCCCATGTCTCCGGGTTGTGGCAGTATTTGCACCGCAGGGCGCACCCCTGCAAAAAGACGACGAAGCGGACGCCGGGGCCGTCCACAGAACCGAAAGTCTCCAGCGAGTGGACGTATCCGATGGGGTTACAGAGCTGCATGGCAGGTACGGGAGATGACGTCCATCTGCTGCTCGCGGGTCAGGTCGATGAACTTGACGGCGTAGCCGGAGACACGGATGGTGAAGTTTGCGTACTCCTCCTTCTCGGGGTGCTCCATAGCGTCGATGAGCTTCTCCTTGCCGAAGACATTGACGTTCAGGTGGTGTGCGCCCTGGTCGAAGTAGCCGTCCATGACCTGCACCAGATTCTCAATGCGCTCGCCCTCGCTGTGGCCCAGAGCGTCGGGGTTGATGGTCTGGGTGTTGGAGATGCCGTCCAGAGCCCAGTGGTAGGGCAGCTTGGCCACGGAGTTCAGAGAGGCCAGCAGGCCGTTCTGCTCTGCGCCGTAGCTGGGGTTGGCACCGGGTGCGAACGGGGTGAATGCGGCACGACCATCGGGCAGAGCGCCGGTGTACTTGCCGTAGACCACGTTGGAGGTGATGGTCAGGATGGAGGTGGTAGCCTCGGAGTTGCGGTAGG
>ERZ1027005.411-NODE-411-length-18812-cov-12.042917_pt1 | contig 18812 bp, 7 predicted proteins | sample MGYA00519450_ERZ1027005 | MGnify/ENA primary metagenome ERZ1027005 (study PRJEB26926, sample SAMN06164870) | human gut metagenome | biome: ENVO:00009003; feature: ENVO:2100002; material: ENVO:00002003 | host: Homo sapiens | place: USA | collected 2012 ...
GTACTTGTAATTGACATCATAAATATCACCACACTTCATTTTCTTTACATATTATCTTATGTCAAAATCGGAAAATTTGCAAGTTTTAAGGACAACAAAAAAGAGCCGTTCAGAGCCGTCTGAACGGCTGCTTTTTAAATTAAATAAAAAATATTTATCTACCGCAAAATCGGAATAAAGAGCTGTTTAAAGCTGTTTCAAGCTATTATAATCACAACTCTTGTTCACTCCTTTTAGGCTCTGATTTCATAACTGTTTTATTCTGTGTTTGGTACGCAAGTAAAACCACGGTTATTTATTTCTGTTTGCTTTTAAAAATCTATATAATCAGATTTAACAAAATAAAAATCTATATCCACGCTATTCATTCCTCAATAAAAGGGAGCAACTGCATATAATGCAGTTGCTCCAAAAATCGTTACTTTTTGTCGCATTCTCCTGATATGGTAGTCAGACGGTAGCGAAGCACAACACTAAGATGAGTAACCAACATCGTTCAAATACTATTATATGTTATAACTAAGAAAAAACAAGTGTTTTAAAAAGAAATTCAGAAAAGAATTTCTGATTTTAAAGTGAAGTAACAATATAAAAAGTCACTTTGTCACTTATAAGATTATGAGCTAATAAATTTTGAACGGTTTTTCTGTCAAGTCCACCTGTTCCACACCCAAGTAAAGGTATGGCTACTGAATTTATGTTTAAGTTTTCAGCTACCGCTACTATCTTTGGAATCAGAACTTTAATTTTTTTGATTTTTGCTTTGCTACCCGGAGTACGCATAGTAACTGCGTGTATTATTTTTTTACACTCAAGATTTGGAGCATCAGTCACAAAAACAGTTCCGGGTGAATAACCAAAAAAGGAGTGTGCCTTACATTTTGCTCTTGCAAGCCGTTCAACAGCACCGCAAGATGCAAATTGAATGCTCTCTGCAACTCCTCTATGTAATTCATTAACACATCTTTTACCTCCCATATAACCAAAACCGTTGGATGCATTTACAATAGCATCTACATCAAATTTTGTTATATCGCCTTGTGCGTAAACTATCATAATTCAGGTTCACTCCTTTTAGGTTCTGATTTCATAACTGTTTTATTCTGAATTTGCTTTGAAGATTTGTTCCTGCCGAGGATTTTATCCTTACCAAAGTAATGTGTTTTGGGCTTTGATTCTGTTTTTTGGTGAGCAAGCTCAATGTTCAAAATCTTTGTTAATTCAGACAGGCGTGCTGACTTTTCCTGCAATTCCGCTTCATATTCAAAAGGCTTTTCAAGCAGGGCAACACTTGTTTTGTAATCAAGGTCAAGCTTGTTAAGAGAATTCTGACTGTAATCAAGAACACTTTCGGTTTTGTACAGCAACCCCTCTATTTTACTGAGGTTATGCACAGCAGAAACACCGAGCTGAGCAGAATATGAATATTTACCCTTGATTGTAACTACAATGTCATCATACACATTTCCGTTGTTTATAACGCTTATATCGAATCCGCAAATGTTGCCAACGCTAACCTGCTTCTTTCTGTTATCGGCTATTCTTACCTGAGCAACAGCAGTTGTAAGAGCTTTGGCAGCATTTTTTCGTTCCTCATCGTTCTTCAGGTTAAAAGTCTGAGAACCTAAAGTTAATTTGCAAATAAGTTTACCGTCCTTATCGACAAATGACTTAACATTATCGATATCGGATTTTATGTTGCCGATAGTACAAAGGAGTTGCTTGCGTTTTTCGGGATAAGCCGCAACAGCATCTTCAAGCTCATATTTTGTATTGTTGTAATCAGCTTTGAGAGAGTTAAGCTCCTTTACTCTGTTATCAAGCGTGAGCTTCTCACGGATACGGTCATCGCCGGTACAGAGAGCCTTAATTTCGCCATATGAAAGAGCCGCTTGGTCAACATCGGCACACTTGCGTGCAGGAGCTTTGTCAGTCATAACCTGACTTATAAATTTTTGCTTGGTTTCGAGGAGCTGATAGCTGTACGCATCAAAAGTGCCTTTGGTAACATATCTGTACAAATGCACTTTTTCGTTAATATTGCCCTGCCTGACCATTCTGCCACGCCTCTGCTCGAGGTCTGCCGGTCGCCACGGAACATCTAAATCGTGCAGAGCAATGATTCTGTCCTGCACATTTGTGCCTGTTCCCATTTTGCCCGTTGAACCGAGTAAAATTCTCACTTCACCGCTTCTGACCTTTGAAAACAATTCAGACTTTTGAGCTTCGGTTTTTGCATTGTGTATATATGCTATTTCAGTCGCAGGGATGCCCTTTGCAATGAGCTTGTCCCTTATGTCGTCATACACGCAAAACTTGCCTGTTTCCTCAAGAGAGTCAAGTTCCGCAACACTCTTGTTATCGTTTTGCTCTTTTGAGGAGTCATTGCCTGTGTTTTTTGACGGCACACCGAGGTCACAAAAAACAATTTGAGTAAGCTTGTCTTTTGCTGTGTCTGTATAAATGTCAAATACATTGTTTACACACACATTCAGCTTTGTATTTGGATTATCCTCAAAATCGGGACTAATAAGTCGGGGGTCAAGACCGAGCTTTCTGCCGTCACCGGTAATTTTGAGCATATTATCCTGTGACGGATCTACGGAGCCTGAATTAACCTCATCTGCTCTGTCGGATAATTCATCGACAAGCTCCTTTTGAAGCTCTGTAGGCTCTACATCAACAATGTGAAGCTCACAATCAGGCACTTTAAGTTTAAGAGTTTCAGCCGTCTTTACATCGGCTACCATCTTAAACATAGACATAAGCTCAGGCAGATTGGAATATTCCGCAATCCTTGTGCGTTCCTTAAACTTGTTTCCTGCCGGAGCTAACTCGTATTCTTTCTTTTGCACACCGAATGCAGAAATCCAATTATCAAAATTCTGCATATTGTTGTGACTTGCAAGAAAATCATAATTAAGGTATCTCATCATTGTGTGAAGCTCTGTAACGCTGTTTGACAACGGTGTACCTGTGGCAAATACAACACCCTTGCCGCCTGTCTTTTCGTCAAGATAACGGCATTTTGCAAACAGCTCTGTTGCCCTCTGAGAAGCTCTTGAAGATATACCCGAAACATTTTGCAGCTTTGTTGCACAGTACAGATTCTTAAATTCGTGAGCTTCGTCAACAAACAATTTGTCAATTCCAAGCTCCTCGAAATATACGGTATTGTCTTTCTTACTTGATTGAAGCTTCTCAAGCTGATTTTCGAGATTCTTTTTTGTACGCTCCATTTCCTTAACGGTAAATTTATTACCGTCCTGAGCTTTCATCTCAGCAAGACCGGCAACAATATCATCAATTTGAGATTGTAAAAAGGCTTCCTGCCTTTCAGGAGATAGGGGCAGCATCTTTAATTGCGTATGTCCGATAACAACGGCATCATAATTGCCAGTTGCAATTTTTGACATTAACATCTTGCGGTTTGATGATTTAAAATCATCCTTTGTTGCAACCAATATGTTTGCGTTGGGATAGAGCTTCAAAAAGTCTGCTCCCACCTGTTCTGTCAGATGATTCGGTACAGCAAACAAGGATTTGTGACACAACCCAAGCCGTTTACATTCCATAGCAGTAGCTATCATTTCAAAGGTTTTTCCTGCACCTACCGAATGAGCAAACAGTGTGTTGCCTCCGTAAATAGCGTGAGCAATGGCATTCTTTTGATGTTCGTGAAGCTGAATGTTTGAATTCATTCCCGGAAAATTAAGGTGTGAACCGTCATACTCTCGTGCGTGGACGCAATTGAATGTGCGATTGTATGTGTCAACAATATCTCTGCGGCGGTTAGCATCTTTAAAAATCCAATTCTTAAATTCACGGCGAATGGCATTGGCTTTTTGCTGTACAACCTGAGTCGCTTCTACATCAAGCACTCTTACAGGCTTATTGTTTTTATCACGCTCAACAACACCGTATTCGTCAACCTTGTCTTTATACACTTTCGGTTCGGATAAATTGAGAACGGATTCAAATATCTGATATGCAGATAATCCGCTTGCACCGTAGGTCTTTACAGTAGTTACCGACAAATCCGCTCTCTTATTCGTGATATTCCATCTGCCGGAATACTCTGAATAGTCAAGCTCTATTCTGTCGGATTTAAAAAATCTTGACACATAATCCGATTTAAGGCTTTGCGGTGTTTCAAAAATCTCATACATAAATTGCTCATAGTATTTTTTATCAATCCAAGTAGCTCCGAGGTTAATATCAATATCGCCGGCTTTCAGAGGAGTAGGCAATACTTCCTTTAAGGCGACAACATTTGATTCATATATGCCGTTGACCGAAGCGTATGCTTTTGCCATGTCAAGCTTTGCATATATATCTCCCGACAAATATTCGGAAGCAGTTTGATATTCGTAGTCCTCATCGCCTGTATATGACGGTACGGCAAATATTTCACCTTTTTCTCTCAGCCCGATTTTCAAATCCTCGGGCGGCACATCCGTAATTTGGCTCATATACTCGAAGTCGATAACACCTTTTTCTGCAACGCAGACAGCAAGAGCTTCTTCAGCCGTATCAACATGATTTATTGTTGCTGTCGGCTTATTTACACGCTCTGTAAATATATCGGACTTCTTAACAAGTAAATTATTATCTTTGGCAAAATCGGCTTCGAGAGAAGCAACAAGCGGATATGCTCCGTCAGAGTTTAACAAGCTGTGATTGTAACTGCTGTGAAGCAAGCCGTACTTACTGTAGAAGCTGTCATAACAGTTGTTGAGCTTTTTCTGCAATTGAGCTATCTCTGAATCCTTGTTATCGTACTGCTGAACATCAAGCAATTCACGCAAAGTGTCACGAATATCAATAAAGGAATTGATGCGTTCGTGATTTAATTTTTTCCCAAGTGCTTTGTCTGCGGAAACATTAACTATTTTACCGCTCTTATCAGAGCCGTAAAAATATATTTCGCCGTTTCGGCGATAAAAGCTTTGTAAACGCAGTTTTAAAGGTTCGGCTGTTAAATGTTCGGAAACCGGAATCAGCTTTTCTGCAGAAGCGGAATATTCAAAATTGATATTCTTTACCGCCGAGGAAAGAAGCTCCGACAATGTTCTGCCGTCATTAAACGGCACGCACATCGTATCGTCTGTTCTGCCGAACATTTTATTGCCTTCAACAACTTCGCCGAGTATCATTTCGGGATGCTCAACAAAATAATTGTTGACGGTTAATCCGTTTTCAAGCTGTCCTGTATGTACCCAAGACGGTTCAATTTCTGACTTTTTTTCTCTTTTTTGGAGGAATATAATGTCAGCTGTAACCTCCGTTCCTGCCGATTTAAAGGCGTTATTCGGCAATCTCACAGCACCTACCAAATCCGCTCTTTCGGCCAAGGTCTTGCGGAAAGAGCTGTCCTTTTTGTCAAGCGTACCTTTGGAAGTTACAAAAGCCACAATGCCGCCGTCACGCACTTTATCAAGTGATTTCAAAAAGAAATAATCGTGAATTTTTAGATGTTCTGAGTTATATTTAGAATCATTAACGCTGAAATCGCCGAAAGGAATGTTTCCGATTGCAACATCAAAACTGTTGTCATTGAAACGAGTATTCTCAAAACCGTCAATCGTAATGTCAGCTTGCGGATATAACTTCTTAGCTATCCTTCCGGATAAGCTGTCTTTTTCAACACCGTATAACTTGCTGTTTTCACGCAAATCCGAGGGAAGTCTGCCAAAGAAATTACCAATACCCATAGCCGGCTCAAGTATATTTCCGCCTTTAAAACCTGCATTTTGTACAACATTGTAAATGCTGTCAATGATTACGCTGTCAGTAAAAAATGCGTCAAGTACAGATGACCTTGCTGCAGTATATTCGTCAGCAGTAAGCAATTCTTTCAATTCGGAATATTCATTTTCCCACTTGTCATTATCTGATGCAAAAGCATTAGCAAGTCCGCCCCAACCGCTGTAAAGAGAAAGCTGTTTTTGTTCTTCAGGTGTTGCTGTTCTGTTTTCAGCTTCGATTTGTTTTAAAATTTTGATAGCGGTTATATTGTTGCGAAATTTTGTTTTAGCACCCGTAACAGATTCTCTGTCTTCAAGTACATAGTTTTCGTGAGAGGTGATTTCATCAGATGAAACATCTGATACGGGTATACTGTCAAACAAGGTGGGTTGAGAAGTTGTCTGAGCGTGTTCATCTGTATCTCCACCCGTTGCCCACATAAAATTGTTTTTACCTACAGAAGATTTCTCAGAAGTTGACTTTTCGTCATTTTCAAGCTGCATAGCAAGCTCATCAACACTATGCAACTCTGTATTGTTGTTGATTTCTTCTGCTGCACTCTCTTTTTCAGGATATTCGGCAGCCTGTTCTTCTTTTATACTGTTGAATGTATCGTAGAGATATTTGAAATAGTGTGTACCTAAAGTATCCCAGTTGTAAGCTTGAAAAAACTGACTGTTTTGAATTGACACACCATCACTTGTAATCTGAATTTCATAATCATCTGTAATTTCAGCACTATTAAGATTTGTGTAATGGTTTATGAAATGCTTTGCAAGTTCAACATCAATATTATCACCGTTTCTGTATTTTTCAGCAATTTCAGAAATTCCGTCATCAACATTATGCCACGCCTTTTCATAGTCAAAAAACTCGTTGACTATAGCAACTTGCTCATCAAAAGCAAGTAATGGTTTCAATAACTCATTACTACGATTTTCAAATGCAATATCATCTTTAAGCAATTTCACAACATCTGAGTACTGCGGATACTGTTCAAGAAAATCAATCACACCGCCTATACCGTCACCGATATCCTGCCGTTCGGTGTGTTTCGTACCATTCGGCATATTAATAATAAATTTCGTTTTTTCATAACCAAGATGAATATTGTCAAGTTCACCGTTTCTGTATGCTTCTGCAACCGCATTTTCACTGCCGTATTCCTCAATTTCAAGCTGTCTTTGCTCAACCCATTCGTCATCGGCATTTTTCATAAGTTTGTCAAATTCAGAAACAGAGTATGTTTTGCCGTTCTCAAATACCGGACTTTCACTCCAATCACAAGTAATTGTCGGACGAATTATTTTCTGTACAGACTCAGTTCGTTCAGGCTCGTTTATCGGGACGATTTCATTTTCTAAATTAAATTGATTAACGATTTCTTCTGAGCTGACATTCAGAGCACCGGCATCGGATTCTGCGACAGCCATAACCTGTTGAATAAATGGATCACTGTTCAGCTTATCTTCATCGACAAGCTCACCGTTGACTATCCCTGCGTCCTCAAGCTGCTGACGAATAACTGCGGGATCTATGTCGTCAAGCTCGTCGTGTTCCTCATAAAACGGTGCAAGCTCCTCATATTTGATATTCACAGTAAATCCTTGTGTTTTAAGAAGTTCAGTATTATCATTCAGTTTAAAATCAGGGAATCCGACTGTATCAACTGAAGAACCGTTAATGTTTCTTGTTGTAGAAACAAGGTCGAGAATATCTGCAACGGTTTTTGCGTTCTCACCTCTGACTTCATAAAAATCACCGACCTTTATAAGTTCTATTTTCCGTATTTCAGGTAATTTGATTTCGGGAACTACTGCAAGCTCAACGAGCTTGTGCTGAATATCTGCATTAAGACCTTCGGCAAACTCCGTACCGCTGTAAAACTTTTTAACGGCGGTTCTGAAGCTTTCGCTGCCGACATCAATTAACCTTTGTTCGCCTGTCGTATCAAGAAAATCAAAGAAGTGGGAATAGTCATCTCCGTATTCTTTGTAGGCTTCCGCTATCTGTTTGTAAGACACCTCGGTAATTACAAATTGACCGCCTGAGTACGCATCGGGATTATAGTACATATATGTAATACTTTCGACTTCGGACTCTTGAAAATAAAGGGTTTTCTCAAGAGTGTTAAAGTCGGGTAAAGCAGGGGTATATGTACCGTCAGAAATCATACCTTCCACTTCACTTCGTGTAACACCTTTGACCTTAGCTACAAGATTTATAAGAGAATCATAATCACTGCGACTGTATGCACCTATGAAAGTTTGCATTTCCGTAAGCGAAAAAGTATAATCAAGTAAATTGATTGTGTCGTAATCTATACCCATATCAACCATATCTCTTATAAGTTCTGACTGGGCATATGAATACCCGTGATTTTCAATGAGCTTATCGGCAAGATTTGTATTGATGAACGATTGCTTAATTTCATTGAAATCAGCAACATTCGCAAGAATCAATTCAGAATCTGAAAGACCTGCGTATGTCTTGACAAAATTCATAGATAACATATTTAACTGTTCAGGCTTAAAGTCAGAAGTGTTTTCAAACATCGTACTGAATAAGTCAATCAGCTCTGGTTGGTTGTTGAGCAGCTCAACCGTAGAATTTAAAGACTCCAACTGAGGTGCTTTATAGTGCAGTACCGAAAGAGCATTAAACAGATTTTCCGTGTTATCTTCTTTGGAAACTGTTACGCTGTTTTGAACCGTTGCAGACGGTTCGTTTTTTTCGGCTGCTTTATCATTGTACAAAAACTCTCTTTGCTCACGAATTTCGTGAGCAATTGCGTTGATGGCGTCTTTGTATGTATTGTCAACCGTAATAGTTGTATTCTTACCGAATATTCTTCCTGAAAACGGAATATCCTGCTCTGTCAGTCTTTGAGCAACCTTGTACGCAAAGTCAGTATTATATTTGCGATACATCTTATCGCCAATATCATTGTATTTGGCTGTTCCGATGATATTGTTTGTTACATATTTTCTGTTGTTGGAATCGACTATTGAATCATAACTGATATTTAACTTATCAAGATTGGAAACAGTAGCTCTGCCAACCGCAACATACGATTTGTTATTGTTCATATAGCCGCAGTAATTAAGTCCTGCGTTTTCGAGAGCATCGGTTATGCTCTCAAACTGACTTTCAGAAGCTATAATAACCTTTTTATACTGATTCGGAGTGTTGCTGTTCCATATCTCATTTCCATATAATTTAATCATTTCATTCACCTCTTAAAGCAAAAGGAGCCGTTACACTAAAGGCAACAGCTCCAATAATATTTATAATTCCTGTTCTTTCGATTTAGTGTTGTTACGCTGTTCTGATTTTGCAATTCTGTCAGCATTTTGCTTTATCTGATTGCGAGAAATCAAGGACTTTTTCTGTTGCTTCGGTTGTTTTTCGGCATTATGTTCCGCCTTATCAAAAATAATTTCACCGTCACCGTTAAATACCTTTTCAGGATTCACTTTAATTGTGTTGAGCTGCTGAAAACCGTTCTTGTAGCCATTTGCATATGTAACAACTAACTGTATTGCATTACTGTTACGAGCTTCTTTTAAAGATTCGGCAACGCTGTTAATGAACTTATCACCGTGCAACCCTGTTGATTTGTACATCAATTCACCGTTTTGATTTTCAAAAAATTCAACATTTTTAATCTTTCCGAATTCAACTGTATATTCTTTGTCAATTGCTCCCGAAAGGCGATTTTCCGTAAAATAATTTCCGAAATCAGTAAAATTCTCATATACCGTGAATCTTGTACTGTCATTATCAGATGACTTATCTTCAGATATTACTTCAGGTTCTTTGTTTTGAGTTTTTGCCACTTTGTCATACTCCTCTTGCTTATTGCCGTTGTTGATGATACCGTCAATGCTGTCATAATCATCTTCAATTGACATTTCGGCATTTTTTAGGTAGTTTTCTTCGAATACAGCTTTTGCGGCAGATGAAACGATTACATCAGCCTGCTTTTTTAAAGCCTGTGGATTGTTTGTAAACTCATCAACAATGTTCTGACAGCTCTTGCTGATAATATTGTCAGCTTCCTTATCGGGCATAGTTTTAACCGATTCAAACTTATCTGACCACTCATTAAGAGCCTTGAGCTTGTTTATCAGCTTTTCTTTCTTGTTGGTGAGCTTGTCGATTTGTTTTCGCAGTTTGAGTTTTTCGGACATATAATGAGTTTGACCGTATGCTTTTAGTGCAACATCAAGTTTGCTCTGAGTATTATCAAATTTTTCAGAGGTTGTCCTCATTGCCATTGTCCCGTATTCCTGCATACCTTTGACAAAATTTTCTTTCCTGCCGTCAGGGGATTTCATATTGTCAAGAAATTTATTGATTTTTTTGCAGTTATCAGCACGGCTTTGCTGCTTCAAAATCTTCTGCTCATTCGATTTGATATTTAGCTTATGAGAATGGATTTTCTCATTGATATTTACTATTTTCTGCCGCCTTTCAGCCGACAGAACAGACAATGCCTTATACACAGGTATTGGTACAACATTTCTCATTGATTCAACCGTTGAAACAAATTCGGCACTGCGAACCTTTTTTATGTTGAGCTTTTCAATTTTTGCGTTGAGCTTATCGTTTTTAAGGTTAAGTTCATCAATCTTAAGATTGCACCTGTCATACAGCTTTGCAAAAATCGGTATTGAAAATTCTTTGCTTTTCGTTTGGTCAAGCAATTCAGGTTCGGATTTTGTCTGTTCGGGTTGGAGATTGTCATTATTGACTTCTTCATCTCGCTGTTTTCTTTCATCGGTATTTGGGTTATTATCAAAATCATTTGTAATATCAGGCATTTTACTTCCTCCTTCGTTTATTTTTTATGGACACAGCAATTACTAAAATTGCCAAAATTGCGGTTATAACAATTACTGCAATAATAAAATCAAAACTTCTGTTATTGTTGTTTTCGCTTTTTGTTGCTGTGTCAAATGCAGTTGTATCCTTTACTCTTTCAGCAGTCACAATAAGTCTGTGACTGTTTACACCGTATGGATAACAAGTTATAAGACTTAATAGGTCTTTTTCTTCGTCAACTGACAGTAACGATATGTTGTCGGGCTTAACAATGTTTTTTGCTGTTACAGCATAGGTAAGCGTTTCATCAAGGACGGACACCTTGATTTCATCACCGATTTCAAGCTCGTTGAGATTGTCAAAAAACACTTGCGTTGGATAACCCGTATGTGCAGACAAGACAGAATGATTGCCCACACCTCCAATCGGAAACGCTGTATTTGGCAGATGAGCAACACCTTTTTCCAACACTTTGTCTGTATCACCGTGGTAAATCGGCAGTTTAACATTGATTTTTGGTATATCAATGTAACCTATAAGTCCATCGCCAAAATTAAGAATATCGTCATATCCGTCAATCACGCTGTCTGTATCGTAAGAAAAGCCATTGACAAGCTCTGACAAATTGTTGTTATATTCAGCAGCAGCCGACAAGTACTGTGACCTGTCGGCTGCTGAAATGCTGTCAAGAGATGCGGCATAATTGTTAATTGTGGATGCGGCGAAAAAACTATTGACAGCATTTGATACAGAAGGGTACAGCACAAGGCAGAGTGATGCAGTCATAAAAATTATTCCTATTATCAAGGTGCATTTGCTTCTGCATTTTTTCAATGTGCTGTACTCCTTTCTGTTTAATGTGAAATTACTTGTTTGTAGCTTTTACTCTTCTGCGAATGAACAATGTTGCAATACCGCCGAGTGCAAATGCTGTGCCGAGAATGTAGAACATTACTGTTCCGACACCGCCTGTCTGCGGAACAACAACCTTTGTATCCTTAACATCAACGCTTGCTGTGCCGTCTGTAGGGCAGTTTGTGATGTACGAACCGTCAACAAATGTTGCACCGTATGTAACATCAATTGTCACAGGAATAACCTTACCGTAGATGTTGTATCCCGTTGGGGCTTTTGTTTCGACAATATAATATTTACCGCTTGCAAGTTTGATTTCTTCTTTACTTGTGTTGTAGTAAGTAACCTTGCCGGTCTTGTCGGATACACCGCTTGCAAGGGCATTTGTAAGAGCAGTTGCGTCCTCTTCTGTCTTGAAAAGGCTGAATTCTGCACCTTCGAGAGCCTTTCCGTCTGTATCTGTCTTGTTTGTTGTTACAGCAAAGGTGTAAACATAAACTGTATTACCGTTTACTTCTGATTCAACACCGTTCTTGTTAGAATAAACGAGCTTTGTTTCTGTGTTAGGGTTGCCTGTCTTTCCTGTTATTGCGTACTTATTGAGCTTTGCTGAATAAGTTACAGATGTATAAGTAACACTCTCTGCATAAAAGTCATTTTTCTGAAGATAAGCGTTTGTGAGAGCTACATTAAATGTTGTAGCTTTACCATCAACTTCTGATGTTACATTGAGAGCATAATCAGTTGAAGCAAGGTCAGCAACCTTACCGCCCTGTGCGTTGAGAAGTGCAACCTTTACGCTGTCTTTATCAAGAGTAAGACCGGCTGACATTTCATCATATACGGTATATGATTTAAGTTTCATTTCGCTTGAACCGGCAGTCGATGACTTGATTTCAAAATTCACTGTGTCACCAAGGCTTACATCGGTAAAATTAACATTATCCTTTGTGCTGTTTGTGATAGTCTTGCCTGTTACAACATCACCGTCATTTACCTTTGTAGCAAGGTCGATAGCATTAATGCTGTAAACCCAACCGTTATTGTAATATGGAAGTGATACAACAGAGTTTGTAACGCTTTTAACACCGGCAGGAAAGTTAGTCGCTTTTATGTAGTACAAACCCTGAGCAAGGCTTGAAAAAGTCTTTTTTACCGATGTTGCCGATGTAGTAAATGTGCCAACGGTTGAAGCTGTTGACGGAATCGAAGAAAGACCATCAAGAGCTGAGAGAACATTCGATGTCTTACCGCTTAAAATCTCGTCAGAGATTGAAGGAATAAGTGAATCATAGCCTGTCTTGTATGGATTTTCGGTTGTTTTGAGTTCTGCAACCTTGTACACCGTAAAGGTGTAACCCGGCTTTGAACAATTGAGCGTGAATGAAACCTTCTTTGTTTCATCAAGAGCATTTGCGTTGGTTGCAGCACTTGCAAATGGGATTGCAGTTAATACCATCATTACTGCAAGCACCATAGCTGTCATAATTCGTGTGATTTTCTTTTTCATTTTTGATTGTCCTTTCGTGATTTTTTATATTTCTTGCTACCGTGTTTACGGTAGTCATAGATGAAAAATATAGCCAATGCTCCGAGTGCTACAGAAGCAAAATAAAACGGAGCAATACCACCGCCACCTGTTTGAGATAATACGGATTTATTGTCGGCAACGGTTAAAGACATGTTAAGTGTGTTTTCATTGTCGGCTGAAATTGTAAATTCAACCTTTTTACCGTATGGCATATAGCCTGACGGAGTTACAGATTCAATAAAATAGTAATCACCTACCGGCAGATTACTGATTGACAAACTACCATTCGTAGCCATATAATCGGTTGCAGTTTTTGCAACTGAATTATACATATAAGTTTCTGAGCCTGTCTGATAACAGCTGATGGGAGTGTCGTCTGACTTATAGAGTTGCCAACCTGATCCGGTAAGAGCCTTTGTGCCGTCTGTTTTTGTCAGCTTAACAGAGCCTGTTTTCAGCGTGTTTTTGATATTTGCAAAAACTACGGTATCTGAATTAAGCGTAACTGTTACGCTTTTTGGCTTGTTGTACTTATACGGTAAAGAATAAGTACCATCCTCGTTAAGCTCACCGAGTTCGGTTACTTTATATTTAAGCAATTCGTCATTGCTGTTATAAATCGGCAAGTCTGAGATTTCAGGACTTAAACCTTCAAGGTCGGTGCTTACTTTTTCGTTAAACCCTGTTTCAGCACAGCTTATCTCAAAATACAAACCGTCAACAACATCATCTTCAGATGTTTTTTGTACCTGCAAAGAACCTGTTTTTACGGTGTTCACACAATCATATGTATAGGTATATTCATCGGTATCATAGATTGTAAATTCAACTGCATCTTTCAGTTCATAACGGCTCGGAAACTTGTATGTTCCGTCTGACTGTTTAATGCCGATTTCGGTCAGTCTGTAGGTAATTTGAAAACCGTTTTGATTGAATACATATGGCAGAATTCCGTCAATTGTATTACCGTTGACATCATAGAACTGCTCATTGTCTGTACTTGCTTTACCGTTTTTGTCGGTAGTCAAAACGATACTTGTAATCTCGTTGCCGGCTGCATCATAAGCCATCGGGGTAGGGATAAGGTCATCACCGAATTCTCGTTCATCGTCAAAAGACTCAAGCTTAAAACTCAAACCCTCGATAACTCCGTCCTCGGAAGTCTTATTGATGTTAATACTTCCTGTTGCAGGAGCGTTGTACACGGAATAATTAAGAGTAGATGTTGTTCCGTATTTGTTGGCAGTCTTACACTCTGATTCAGCCTTTTCAAGGTAATTTTCGGGGAAGTAGTAACTGCTTCCGCCGAGAAAACCTTTTTCAACAACCTTATATTTTATAGGGATACAAATTGCTGAGTTCGGAACGGTCAGACAGCTTTTGAGTTTTTCGCCGTACCTGCTGTAATAATTAGCTGTTCCGCTTGAATCTGTGACTATAGACCCGTAGTATTTACCGTTTTCGTCCTGTACCTCAAACCAAACTCCAGACACTTTACCGTTGTATGAGGTTTTTTTAACAGTTAAATCTGTTTCAGAAACTGTATTCTGAAAATTAAATGTAACCGTTTTGCTCTCGTCAAGCGTTAATGACTTACCGTTAGCGTTGGATTTTGCTTCTGATGATTTGCCATAGTAGTATCTTGAATAAGCATTCTCACAATTGCTGAATACAGCATTTGAAACACCTTCAAAATATGAACCTTTATAATTGATTGCATTTTCTTTCTTTATCGTCCAAGTGTAACCGCCATAGCTGTGAGATCCTAAAGTAGTCTTAAAACCAAGCTCCTTGACTGTATAGGTTATCTTGTTGCCTTTATCGTCATATACCCTCAAACCTTTAACAGTCGCTTCGCCGTTTTTATCGGTTGAAACTGCGTTGTACTCGTTGCCGAGGCTATCTGATATTGCAAACCAAAGATTTGAAACTATACCGTCTGTTGATGACTTCTTGATTTTGAGGTCAGCTTTTATGGCATCTTCATAAATCGTCTGAATAACGGCTGTTTCAACGGTTGAGTTTTCCTCATTTGCAATGACAGGATAAACAGTATCGTCAAGCTCATAGCCTGTCGGTGCGGTTATTTCTTTGATGTAATATGTTTTGCCGACATCTACCGATTTTGCAAAAGTCCCCTTGCCGTCAGCACTTGTTGTGAGCTTGTCATACAAGCTTGCACAAGCTGAATCAGAGTACAAGCCATATACTGCACCGCCGACACCTATACCTGACCGATTAAGTTTGTGTATGCCGATGTATGCCTTTGCCGGCATTTCGTCAATCGGCACATTTATGGGAGTATTGGTGTCTTGAGCAAATTTTGCTCCTTCAACTGTTATAGTCCTGTAAAATGCAACATCACTTAGAGAGTATCCGTCAGGAGCTTTAACCTCTCGGACTACAATTGTTCCAACGGGAATCGTTACAATTGAATTGCTGTAGTATAGATCACTTGAAATATAATCTTTTGAAAGAAATTTTTCAGTGAGCATAGCTCTACCGGTTTCCTGTGTTTCAATATACCAAGTCCTTTTAAGGTTTTTGCTGTTAAGAGCAGGAGCTGTATCACCGGGTTTGACATTGTAATCTTTGTCAATCTCTTGTGCGTAGTATTCAATGCTGAAAACCGCACCAGCAAGTCCTTGTCCTGTCGTTTCACCGGTGATTGCATTCTTTTTTTGTAACACAATACCGATAGGATCATTTACAGGCTTATCAGTACAGCTAAAGCTATAAATTTTTGTACCGTCTGCGGCTTTTTTGCCTGAATTCACAAATGTATAAACAGTTTCGTCAAGCTCATAGCCTTTTGGTGCTTTTGTTTCTTTTGCATAGTAAGAAGCTGATGCGTCAACATATTTACTGTAACTGCCGTAACCGCTTGCATTTGTTGTAATACTGCCGATTTTTTTGGTACAAGCTTTGTCTGTGTATATGCCATACTCAGCTCCCGACAAGCTGTAACAACCGTTGCCGGCTGTAAGCTCTTTGTTTGATGATGATTTGTGAAGTTGCAGCTTGACAACATCCGGAAATGTCAACTTAACATATCCGTCTTTAACTGCATAATTAGAACCTCGAGCAAAAGTCTGATATGATGCATAGGTATTACTTGTAATTAAATACAAACTGTTTTTGTTCTTGATTCCATATTCCTTCAAAAAAGAGTTTTTCATTGTCACATTAACTGTCGTACCAAGATTTTTGGAACAAGTGAATGTAATCTTATTTCCGCTTACGCTGACCTTAACATTTGAATTGCTAACGATTACATCGGATGCTTTAGTTACTGAAGCGGTACCGTTCTTATCAGTCAAAGTGATTGAATACTGTCCGTTTGATTGATTATATGACATTTGATACGACTTCGCAGAACTGAGCGATGATGCAGTATATGACGGATTTCTCACGGATTTTTTGCACCAAGAAACCATATTGTTGTATGCCGTTGTGACATTCGCAAGCGTAGTTTCAGCTGAGCTTGTCTCAGTCATAGTATGGGCAGGAGTAAGTAACGGCTTACCGGTAACCGCTTCAAAAGTTGATGCGTTACGCTTGCCTGCAACAATCTCAAAAATCAAGAGCTGCGTTGCATAGTAGTAATGAACCTTCTCTTTCTTTGCAGCTTCAAATCCGCCAAAGCCCCAAGCAAGTATCAGATTAACTGCATTTTGCTGTGCAGTAGTTAGCTGTTTCCAAGCTGCTGATTGAGATGTACTTTTTACAGTAGCAGAACTTGTTAATTCAGATGCTTTATCCGGTTCAATACAGTACGCTCTTTGTGTGTAGTCTAAAAAATTCAAGGTTTTTCCGGATGGAGCAAAAAAGTGAACCTTAAAATTTTCCCAACCTTCATAATGCTGACTATGCTTTTTCCCGTTTGCGTCTGTATAAGTATATTCAGCTGTTTTTTTGTATATAAAACCTTTGCCGTCTGCACCACGAGTACCTTTGGTAACCGTGGCAGCACTTACGGAAAACAAACCGACAGACAATGAGCCGATAATTACAGTCAAACATAAGAACACCGACAGCATTTTTTTAATTAACTTCATTCAAATTTTTCTCTCCTTTCATCTAAATATTTAAATATTGAAAAAGAAAAACTACTGTATCCTTTTGGGTGATGCACGAATCATATTTACCTCCGAAAATTTATATTATTAACCACATTAGTGGGAATTGTAGGAGTGCATCAGACAAATTAATGCCCGATGCAAAGAAGAATAACAATGAAAACTTAAAAAGTCTTGCTGTCATCATAAAACAGAAAGTTGTAATCAACTTCCAATGTTTTCGCTAATTCTCTGATATATGCAAAAGTCGGTTCATAATTATCGTTTTCCCATTTGGTATAGGCTGACCGTTCTATATGCACGGCTTCTGCCACTTTTTTCTGTGTCATATGCTTGTTTTTTCGAGCAATAAGCAACTGCTTTCCAAACGACAATTATTTCACCTTCTCAAAAAGTTGTTATCAATTTAAAATGTTAAGGTCATATATGTAGTTAAGGTCAACATTTGTTGATATGCCGTTAATTCTACCGTTATCTGAATACTGCCACACATCACACGAAATTGACGGCTTTATATACCATTCTGCGTTCCAAATGGAAATTCCGTTATTTTTTAAGGTTGTGCGATTGAGCAGATAGTCATAAACGCTTGCTGAGGAATACACACCCGATTTAAAGCCGTTGCTTTTGAGTTTGTTACAGAAATTGACTGCCATTTTTGTATAATTGCTGTTGCTTGTACTCATTGCAGGCTGATATTCCATATCGTAGTAAACAGGAAGTTCAAACTTTTTACCCTTGATACAACTAAGGCAAGCATCTGCTTCTGCTGTTGCCGTTGACGGTGACATTGCATAGCTGAACCAATATGCTCCGACTTTAAGACCGGCGGATTTTGCCTTTTTGTAGTTTGTTTCAAACATATTGTCTTTTTGGCTTTTTTCTTTACCGTAGCCTGCACGGATAATCACATAGTCATAACCGGCTGATTTTACCTTGTTAAAATCTATTGAGCCTTGCCAAGTTGATACATCAATACACTTTGCGACACTTCCCGAAACAGTCAGCTTGCACGATGCGGTTTTTCCGTTGTAGGTTTTGTATGTGATTGTTGCTGTTCCTTGAGATTTAGCGGAGATTTTTCCGGTTGAATTAACCGTTGCGACATATGTATTACTGCTTGTCCAAGTACTGCGATAACTGTATGCGTTATTGTTGAGCGTAGCTTTAAGCGTTTTACTCTGTCCGACTTTAAGGGTTGCAGATTTATCAGAAACAGTAACCCTTGAAGGTGCAGATTTGACTGTTACCTTACAAATCGCTTCCTTGCCATTGCTGAGCTTACATCTTATCGTAGTAGTGCCGGCTGTTTTTGCAGTAACAAGACCGCCTGCCTTTTGGACGGGAGCAATTGCGGTGTTATTCGAGTAATAAAGTCTGTAGTAGGCTGCTGTATTATTCGGAATACTGCTGTTCAAGTCATATTTTTCACCAACACCTAAAGTAATACTTGTTTTATTAAGTGTGATACTGTCAGCAAGTTTTTTGACTGTTACGGTACAGCTTGCAGTCTTGCCGTTATATGTTTTGGCTGTAATCTTTGACGTGCCGACACCGACAGCAGTTATTTTGCCGTTTTCATCAACCGTTGCAATTTTTTTATTGCCTGTTGAAAATGTAACCTGAGATAAATTACCATTTGTCACAGTTGTACTTAAAGCATAAGATTCTGTTGTACCTAAGACTATATCCGTTTTATTCAGCTTAATGCCGGTCGGTACAGTAGTAGGCTTTGGAACAGTTGTAGGTTCTGTAACTGCTTCCGTTGTAGG
>ERZ1027005.442-NODE-442-length-17253-cov-20.078497_pt1 | contig 17253 bp, 10 predicted proteins | sample MGYA00519450_ERZ1027005 | MGnify/ENA primary metagenome ERZ1027005 (study PRJEB26926, sample SAMN06164870) | human gut metagenome | biome: ENVO:00009003; feature: ENVO:2100002; material: ENVO:00002003 | host: Homo sapiens | place: USA | collected 2012 ...
CTTTGCGCCGTGTCACCCATTATGACTACTGGCAGGACTGCCTGCGTAAATCAATTCTGATAGATTCCGGAGCCGATTTATTGATCTATGGAATGGGAGAGAAACCGATTACGGAACTTTGCAAGAGAATGAAAGAAGGCAAAGACAGTCAGGACGGAGCCCATTTACCCTTACAAAAGGATATTCCCCACGATATACCACAAACGGCTTACCTTATCTGTAAGAAAGGATCAGTTCCGTCCGAGCACTCTGTAATTGAGTGTGTGAACGAAAAGCCAGATATCATCCTACACTCTCATGAAGCATGCCTGAAAGATAAAAAGAAACAAGCCGAGAACTTCCGCTTCATTGAAGAGGAAAGCAACAAGTACGAAGCCTCCCGCATCTTGCAAGATACAGGCAATGAAACAGTAGTAGTCAATCCGCCTTATCCTCCAATGAGCCAAGGCGAACTGGATCATTCTTTTGATTTGCCCTATACGCGTATGCCTCATCCTAAATATAAAGGAAAACGCATTCCCGCATTCGACATGATTAAATTCTCAGTCAATCTGCACCGTGGTTGTTTTGGCGGATGCGCCTTTTGTACCATTTCCGCCCATCAAGGGAAATTTATTGTAAGCCGAAGTAAAGAGAGTATCTTAAGAGAAGTGAGAGCCATAACTGAAATGCCTGATTTCAAAGGCTATCTGAGTGACTTGGGAGGACCTAGCGCCAACATGTATGCCATGCGTGGTAAAGATGAGAAAATTTGCCGGCGATGCAAACGGCCGTCATGTATCCATCCCAAAGTATGTCCCAATTTGAACACGGACCATCGCCCCTTATTGGATATCTATCATTCGGTAGACGCACTTCCCGGTATCAAGAAAAGCTTTATCGGAAGCGGTGTACGCTATGACCTGTTACAATATCAAAGTAAAGATCCGGCAGTAAACCGCAGTACGGCTGAATATACCCGCGAACTGATAGCCCATCATGTCAGCGGGCGCTTGAAAGTGGCTCCGGAACATACCAGCGACCAAGTGCTGCAAATCATGAGGAAACCTTCGTTTTCACAATTTTATGACTTCAAAAAGACTTTCGACAAAATAAATAAGGAGTTGAATATGCGGCAGCAGATTATACCTTATTTTATAAGCAGCCATCCCGGATGTACGGAAGAAGATATGGCAGAACTGGCAGTGATCACCAAGAAATTGGATTTCCATCTGGAACAAGTACAGGACTTTACTCCTACTCCGATGACTGTAGCCACTGAAACCTGGTACACAGGTTATCATCCATATACGTTGCAACCGGTATTTTCCGCTAAAACACCAAAAGAAAAACTGGCTCAACGGATGTTCTTTTTCTGGTATAAACCCGAAGAACGACGTGCTATCATCAATGAATTGCGCAAAATAGGACGCGCTGATCTGATAGATAAGCTGTATGGTAAATACAAAGCCTGAGTTTTAAATTCACCACAGATTATACAGATTTGATCTGTGGTGAAACTGTTTTTTAACGTCTTGTTTACCTTTCATCGTGTTTTGACGAAACACAGGAACAGGTACATGTGTTCCAAGTTACAGATATTGATATTTATTCCCCCCTAAACTTAATTAGAAAAGCACCGCAAATATTAATTGATAAAAATACGACCTATCCTATTGAATATCATTTATTTTTTGCTATCTTTGGGCAAAACCAACTTTTAAATCAATACTGCGTATGGAAACGTATCTATTCTGGATTGTGCCCATTGCCTCCCTCTTGGCATTGGTACTTGCATGGTATTTCTACAAACAAATGATGCTTGAAAGCGAAGGAACTCCGACGATGGAGAAAATCGCTTCTTATGTGCGCCAGGGCGCCATGTCCTATCTGAAACAACAATACAAGGTGGTAGGGCTGGTATTTCTGGGATTAGTTATTCTGTTTTCTATCATGGCATACGGCTTCAACTTACAAAATCCGTGGGTGCCCATTGCTTTTCTTACCGGCGGTTTCTTCTCCGGACTGTCCGGCTTTTTAGGAATGAAAACGGCTACATACGCTTCTGCACGTACCGCCAATGCCGCCGAACACTCCCTGAACAAAGGACTGCGTGTAGCTTTCCGTAGCGGAGCTGTTATGGGGTTGGTCGTTGTCGGCTTGGGACTACTCGATATTTCTTTCTGGTACATATTATTGGACTATTGCATTCCCACAGACGCCTTGAACCCTTCTGCTAAATTATGTGTCATCACAACCACCATGCTTACCTTTGGTATGGGAGCCAGCACACAAGCACTTTTCGCCCGTGTAGGAGGTGGAATCTATACCAAGGCAGCCGATGTAGGTGCCGACCTGGTAGGTAAAGTGGAAGCCGGTATTCCGGAAGATGACCCCCGCAATCCCGCAACCATTGCCGATAATGTGGGAGACAATGTAGGTGACGTAGCCGGAATGGGCGCCGACCTGTACGAATCCTATTGCGGCTCTATTCTGGCTACCGCCGCTTTAGGTGCTGCCGCTTTTATTGGCTCGGATGATACCGTGATGCAGTTTAAAGCGGTTATCGCACCTATGCTGATTGCGGCAGTGGGTATCGTTCTCTCTATCATCGGTATTTTTGCCGTCCGTACTAAAGAAAATGCAGGAATGAAGGAATTACTCGGATCATTGGCCACAGGAACCAATTTAAGTTCGGTACTGATTGTCGTTGCCACTTTCCTTATCCTCTGGGCATTAGGTTTGGAAAATTGGGTAAACATTTCCTTTGCTGTGGTAGTGGGATTAATAGTAGGTATCGTTATCGGCCGTTCCACCGAATATTATACTTCTCAATCGTATAAACCCACACAACGGTTGGCCGAAAGTGGAAAGACCGGTCCGGCCACCGTTATCATTTCCGGTATCGGACTAGGTATGGTTTCCACCACCATCCCTGTACTGGCAGTAGTAACCGGTATCATCTTGTCCTACTGGCTCGCTTCAGGATTTGATTTTGCCAATATTTCCATGGGATTGTATGGCATCGGTATCGCTGCCGTAGGTATGCTTTCGACATTAGGAATCACCTTGGCTACCGATGCTTACGGACCGATTGCAGACAATGCTGGCGGTAACGCTGAAATGAGCGGACTGGGCAAAGAAGTACGCAAACGTACTGACGCCCTCGACTCGTTAGGTAACACGACTGCCGCTACAGGCAAAGGTTTTGCCATCGGCTCCGCAGCTCTGACCGGACTGGCCCTGCTGGCATCCTATGTAGAAGAAATCCGTATCGGATTAACCCGGTTGGGGCAAACCATTCTGGAATTACCAAACGGCATTACCGTAGATGTTCATAACGCCAGTTTCACTGACTATATGCTTTATTACGATGTAACCCTGATGAACCCCAAAGTGCTAAGCGGCATGTTTTTGGGCAGTATGATGGCATTCCTGTTCTGCGGTCTGACCATGAACGCCGTAGGCCGAGCAGCCGCTCACATGGTAGAGGAGGTGCGTCGCCAGTTCCGTGAAATAAAAGGGATTCTGACAGGAGAGGCAGAACCCGACTATGCCCGTTGCGTACAAATATCCACCAAAGGAGCACAACGTGAAATGGTATTCCCCTCTCTACTGGCTATCATTGCCCCTATCGCTACCGGACTGATTTTTGGTGTTCCCGGTGTTATCGGTCTGCTGATAGGTGGTTTGTCCTCGGGCTTCGTTCTTGCCATTTTTATGGCCAATGCGGGAGGCGCATGGGATAATGCGAAAAAATTTATAGAAGAAGGTAATTTCGGAGGTAAAGGAAGCGAAGTACACAAAGCAACGGTTACCGGTGACACAGTAGGTGACCCGTTTAAAGATACATCCGGACCCAGTTTGAACATTCTGATTAAACTGATGAGTATGGTCGCCATTGTAATGGCCGGACTGACAGTTGCTTGGAGTTTGTTCTGATAGAAAAACGGAAAGCCGCTTCGGAGGAGGCGGCTTTCTAATTTTAAAAAAGATTCTGATAAACTATTTTTAAAACTTCCCCAACACTTCCATCATTGCCGGACGACGTTTGTATTTTATCCGGAACTCTGCCACCAAGCTTTTCACAACAGCCTGTCCACCGTTTAGTTTACGTATGCAGGATAATACCCGTGCTATAAATTCATAATGCTCCCGTCCCAGATTCCGTTCAGCATAATCATTCAATAAAGAAGTATATATAGCAATCAATTTCTCAGAATGAGTGTCCTTCAAATAATGGGCATATTTCATCAATGCTTCCAACTGATTGTATCGGACTGACGACAGCAAAGAGAACAAGCTGTCATTATCCTTTTCTTTCACATAAATTTCAGCCTTATCATTTCCGACAAAAGAAAAATAGTCACTTAACTCGGCTTCTTTCATCATCCTATCCAGAAAACTTTTCCATTGTTCTTTCGGTACCAGAGTTTTAAGTTTGCTGTAATATATCAATTTATCACTACCCACCACAAACAACAGACGACATGTATCAATTACCTCAGAAACCCTATGGGTTATTTCATAAATATCCAATTTCATTTTCAGCCATTCACCCAGAGTGCCAGAATGCATTTCTCTTTCCGCTATTTCTATTCCGTCATTCAGCAAACAAATGGCTTCATCATATTGGCAACGGGCAATCAATTTATCAACCTCCATTCTTCGTATTTCAGTCAGATAAAGATATTGACGAATCGTATCATCCGCCTTTTGTTCTTCATTCTGTTCTAACAACAGATTGACCTTACGAAGGACTAACTTATAGATATCACAGGTTCCCTTTCTTACTTCAAGAAGTTCATCAATCAATTCCAACGCTTTTTCTGCCGGTTGAATCGAAAGATTGATCTGCATCATCAATTCGTCTACATCATAAAGATCATATTCACGAAAAATAGATATTTCAGCAATCTCACGCAAGCCCTGAAGTATCTCCATCTTTTGTGCCTGAGTGGTTTTAGGATGTTCAATCACTTTCAGGAGCAAATCTCCTGCCTGTTCACAATAGTCAGAAGAAGAAATACCATCATCATACAAAAGTTCATCATCATAGTTTTCACCGATGGAACGAAGTACTTGAAGAGCTATGGCAATAGAATTATCCATAGCTTCCAAATTCAAAAAGAAATCCGCTTTCTCCAAAAAAGTGTCCATCTGATTGAAAATAGTTTTCCAGTCACGGTCGTAATTATCATAACGATTGTGATAACGAGACCTTTTATGGTAACCAGATCCTTTAAAAACTTTTTGAATTTCAATTCTGTAATCTTTTCCCTTTGATGACAAAGATAACTCCTTAGCTATGAAATGATTTGAAAGTGCCGTTTTAAATTCCAGATTCGTTGAAGCATACTCACAGATAAATTTCGAGAGTTCCTGCGGATCAATGAAAGACAACAGTTGCTGTATGTCTACCAAAGACGGACAAGGCTGCTTACCCACTTCTTTTATTTCCTCTAAAACAGGGGCTTCCTCCGCTTTGATTTTCATCTTCGAGAAAATACTATTACCCGCCTTTTTTCTATTGTCGCGAATTGCCAACAATGTCGCTACGACATGTTTGCAGATTTCTCCATCATACGGACAATCACAGTACCAGGATTCTATCTCGTTTCCATCCATAGATATCTCCACATTATAATCGTCTGTTCCTTCTACAGTCGCAGTCCATTCACCGGGTGAGATTTCTTCCAATTCGGAAACAGCGTCTGTTTCATAATACTCTTCCCCACGCATCCATATTTTATAGGGAACAAAGTTCTCAAAATTATCCAATGTAATCATGTACAATACTTCGGTATTTTTTATCGGTTCGAGTGTCCCATTGTCAAAGAACGCTCATAACATTCTGCATTCTCCAACAAACAGGTTTTGTTATTGATAGACTGTTCCATCAAAACAGCCACAGATTACCCGGATTCGCACAGGTTCAATCTTAAAGTTTTCAGCTTAAACACCCGTGTGAGCCCAAGTAACCTGTGGTAAAAAGACTTGTGATGCATTCATACCCACAAAGTCAAATTCATTACAGACTGTTCTTAGTCAAAACATTACAATTAAATTTGTTCAATATCTCCACACATCTCTCCACATTAGACGGACGGATAACCACATGTGCCGTATCTCCCTGAGCAAAAGCATACATATATTCAATAAAGATATTCTCTGCTGCCAGATAGTCCAAAACTTTAGCCAAAGAACCTGCCACATTCGGGCAACTGATACATACCACATCGGTCAGCATCACGGCAAAATTCTCGGCACGAAGTACTTCCACCGCTTTTTCCACATCCGAAACAATCAGGCGAAGTATACCGAAATCAGTAGATTCCGCCATGCTGAACGCATGCATATTGATATCATACTTTGCCAATGTCTTGGTTACGTCATTTATTCTTCCGGTTTTGTTTTCCAGAAAAACAGATAATTGCTTGATTGTCATATCGCATACTTTTTTATTTTAAAATCCGATTGTCTATCACACGTTTACTCTTACCTTCACTACGGGCAATGCTATTAGGTTCCATCAGCTTCACTTCGGCACTGATGGAAAGGACACTTTTCAGTTTGTCGCTCAATGCTTTCTTCATGGCAAGCATACTTCCCATATCATCCGAGAAGAAGTCTTTGCGGACTTCCACTTGTACCTGCAAAGAGTCGAGGTTATTCTTCCTATCCACCACCAGCATATACTGAGGTTCAAACTGAGGCATATCCAAAATAACACTTTCCACCTGAGACGGGAAAACATTGATGCCACGGATAATAAGCATATCGTCACTACGGCCTACAATACCCGACATACGGATATTGGTTCTTCCACACGGACATTCACCCTCCATCAGGGAAGTCAAGTCCTTCGTACAATAACGCAATAACGGCATCCCCTCCTTTGTCAAGGTAGTAAACACCAATTCTCCCACTTCTCCATCCGGAAGACGTTCCAGCGTTTCAGGATTAATGATTTCAGGATAAAAATGATCCTCATTGATATGCGAACCATGTTGCTCCTGACATTCGTAGGAAACACCGGGTCCCATAATCTCACTTAATCCATAAATATTATACCCTTTCAATCCCAGCCGCTCTTCTATCTCCTTACGCATACTTTCCGTCCATGGCTCGGCTCCGAAAGCTCCGATACGGAGATTGATATCATTCTTGGTCAATCCCATACGTTCCACCACTTCTGCCAGATAAAGAGCGTATGAAGGAGTACAGGCAATTCCCGTTATACCCAAGTCGCGAATCAGACGGACATGCTTTTCCGTATTTCCTGTAGAAGCCGGGATAACAGTCGCCCCCAGATTCTCCACCCCATAATGTGCGCCCAACCCGCCTGTAAACAAGCCCCATAGCCATAACTGACAGAAAAGGTATCATTACGGGTAACCCCGTATGCTGAAAGACAACGTGACATCACTTCGGACCATACAGACAAGTCACGACGCGTATATCCCACAATGGTAGGATTCCCGGTTGTTCCCGAAGAAGCGTGCACACGTACAATTTCCGAAGCAGGAGCAGCCTGAAGACCATATGGATAATTATCACGTAAATCCTGCTTGGTAGTAAAAGGAAGTTTTACGATATCTTCGATAGTCTGGATATCATCCGGAGACAAATCCATCTCCTGCATCTTGTTACGATAAAAAGGAACATTATGATAAACCAGGTTCACCAACTTGTTCAGACGTTTTCCCTGCAGAGCGCTCATCTCGTCCCGACTCATGCACTCTTTATTTTTATTCCAAATCATAATAAATAATTTTTCAATGTGCTAATCTGCCAATGTACTGGCACACAAACCCACTGTATGGCAATCGGCACATTATCCTATTAGCACATTATTTTCAATGATCTTCATGAAAAGCTCTCATGCGTTCCTCCATCACCGGATAAAGTTCATCGCGCATCCGTGACGTACAGGCGCGGACACCTTCCTGCTCGCTGCCGGTAGTAGAAAGCGAGATGCTGCTTACCCCATAATACAATAACTCCCGGAGCAATTCACCCCCTGTCATATTTCCGTAACCAATGGTAAAGAAGAAACCATCTCCCACCACCTGGGTAGCATCATAGTCATATACGATATGGAAACCATTGTCGGTAAATATTTTCTTCATGCGTTCCGCACGACGGGCATATTCGCGGGTATCTTCCACAAAATTGATTTTACCTTCGGTAGACAGACGAAGCATTTCAGCGTATGCATACTGAGTGGAAGCCGTACATCCCGAAGTAATCATATAAAGAATGGAAGCAATCAGCGTAGGACCGAACACCCCTGCATCTTTATACCGTTCTGCCAAGGCAGGGAACTGGCGGTCGAACAGTTTGTCGCTGATACATGCCAATGCCATACGCTGTCCGGCATAACTGAATATCTTGGAAGAAGAAAGCATCAGGATATAATTATCCGTATATCTTGCCACAGTGGGCGGATAAGGCGGTTCGAAAGGATGCCCCATATCCCGACGGAAATCCATGCAGAAATAAGCCAGATCTTCCATGACAATCACATCATACCGGGTTGCCAGTTCACCGATTATCTGCAACTCCTCCTCTTCCAGACAAATCCATGCCGGATTATTCGGATTAGAATAGATAATCGCTGCTATATCGCCTTTACTCAGGAAACTTTCCAATTTCTCACGCAAGGCCTGTCCACGATAATGATAGATATCAAACTCTTCCCACTCCACGCCGATAATGCGAAGCTGGGATTTCTGAATAGGAAATCCGGGATCAATGAACAATACCTTGTCTTTCCCCGGAATACGCTGCGTACAGGCTATGAACGAGCCGAATGAACCCGCCACCGACCCGGTGGTAGGCACACAAGCGCGCGGAGAGATATCCAGATTCAAGAAAGCTTTTACAAAACGGGAAGCCTCCTTTTTCAACTCGGGCACTCCTGCGGCAGCCGGATATTGCGATCCGACTCCCCTGTCCAAAGCAGCTTTCTCCGCTTCAATCCCTATCTGATTGGCGGCAAGACCGGGAGATCCCTGATCCATGCGGATAAAAGGAATCCCCGTTTCCTTTTCCAGATACTGGGCTACCAACAGCACATCACCGATAGTAGCCTGTGCAAGATTGGCGATGTGCAGTTCCTTCACCGCCTTCTCCACTAATTCTTCACTAAATATCTTCATGGCATTACCAGTTCTTTACCGCATTCAATCCTATATCAAAAGCCTTCTGATTCATTTCAACAATCTTCTCACCTTTTGCAGCAAACACACGCCCTATGCTTTCGCGCAACTGTTCCGGTGATACGATTTCAATATACTTCGCAGCCATGCCCAGCAGAATCACATTCGCGCATTTAGGCATACTGTTTTCTTTTGCCATATCCTCTATTTCCAACTTCACCACATGCGGAAGACTCTCCAAAGCCCTCATCAGATCCACTTCTTCAGGATAGTCGGGAATGTTCTTGAAAGGATTAGCGGAAGTAATCACCCAACCTTCTTCCTGCAAGTAAGGCAGATAACGCAACGCCTCCATCGGTTCCATGGAAATAATCAGATCCGCCTCACCCTGAGCGATCAGATCCGAATAAATCGTTTCGTCGGATAGACGCAGATTAGACTGTACATCCCCTCCGCGCTGGCTCATGCCGTGTACCTCGGCCTGCTTCAAATTGATGCCTTCTGCCGTAGCAGCTTCTCCTATAATAGTAGCGATAGTCAGGATACCCTGTCCTCCTACGCCCGAAAGTATGATATCTTTTCTCATGCCTTATCTGCTTTTTTCTGTCTTAGTTTACGATTCAATGTCTGGATACACTCTCTGCGCGGAATAATGACAGACACCCCTTTATATTCTATTTCCTCACGAATGGTACGGGTGATTTCTTCCATATTCTTTGGTAATGGAACCACCACACGCACATGTTCGGGTTCTACCCCTAATCCCAGGCAGATCGCCTCGAATTTGTTCGTACCGGCAGAATCCTGTCCACCGGTCATGGCGGTAGTCAGGTTATCCGAAATCACCACCGTGATATTGGCACGGTCATTCACCGCATCCAGCAGACCGGTCATACCGGAATGAGTGAAGGTCGAGTCACCGATAACAGCAATGGCCGGAAATACCCCTGCATCGGAAGCACCTTTGGCCATGGTTATGGAAGCACCCATATCCACACAACTGTCGATAGCACGGAACGGGGGCAACGCACCTAATGTATAGCAACCGATATCACCGAAAATGCGTGCATCCGGATATTCCGCAGCCACCTTGTTCAATGCATCATACACATCCCGATGACCACATCCCTGACACAATGCAGGCGGACGCGGCATCACCACCTGAGGCTTGCCAAACGGACGTTTGATTCCCCATCCGATCGCCTCGCCCACATTATCCGGAGTCAATTCACCAGTACGCGGCAAAGTTTCCGTCAAGCGTCCCTTTACCTCATAGTCCGAGGAAAGTATCGCTTTTACCTGCTCTTCCACAAACGGCTGACCATCTTCCACTACCAGAACATATCCGCAGCGGTCTGCCATCGTCCTGATTTCTTCAGCCGGCAACGGATACTGCGAAACTTTCAATACCGGAATATGGCAACTGTCCGTATCCGCCTCCTTCACATAATTATAACCGATACCACAGGCTATCACTCCGAATTCATAATCATATTCGGGATTCAACCCTTCCAGATAATTATAAGGAGATTTGGAGGAAACTTCTTCCAGCTTCTCCTGCTTTTTCACTAAATCCAGATATTGTTTACGCGCATTACCCGGCAGCAATACCCAGTGGGCACGTTCATGATCAGGATTCAACTGATTTTCCTCACGGATATCGGCTACTTCCACACCGGCACGCGAATGTGCCAGACGGGTAACCACACGCATCAGCACCGGCAACTTCAGTTTTTCCGAGAGTGTATATGCGTAATCCATCATATCGTATGCTTCTTGTTGGGAAGACGGTTCCAGCATGGGAATCATAGCAAATTTTCCATAAAAACGTGAATCCTGCTCGTTCTGTGACGAGTGCATGGAAGGGTCATCGGCAGCCAGCACCACCAGACCACCGTTCACGCCGGTTATGGCAGAATTGACAAACGCATCGGCAGCCACGTTCATGCCTACATGTTTCATACATACCAAAGCACGTTTTCCTGCGTATGACATACCCAATGCAGCCTCCATGGCCGTTTTTTCATTGGTACACCAAGTGCTGTGCAATTTTCTTTCCTTTGCCAAAGGATTATTCTGGATAAACTCTGTGATTTCAGTGGACGGTGTACCCGGATAGGCATATACACCCGATATGCCGGCATGTATCGCTCCGAGGGCAATTGCCTCATCGCCCAACAATAATTTCTTTTCAGCCATTATCTATTATTTTGTTAATTGTTTCATATCAATGTAAAGGGGTCTGCATCATCCAATACCGGGAATTTCTTCCTGAAAGCCTGCAATGCCTCCATATCGATATCAGCCGATACCGCACTTTCCCTGCTCCACGGACATTCGGCTATCGTTTTTCCGTAGGGATCGATGATGGCGCTGCCACCCGAATATTCACAGGCAGGATCAGTTCCCATGCGGTTCACTCCGGCCACATAGCACTGGTTCTCAATAGCCCGCGCCCGAAGCAGCGCGCTCCAGGCATCCACACGGGGAGTGGGCCAGCTTGCCACATAAAGTATCATGTCGTAATCCCCCAGGTTGCGTGACCAAACAGGGAAACGGAGGTCATAACATACTTCCAAAAGAATACGTACCCCACGGAAGTTCACCACCACACGCTCTGTGCCGGCAGTGAAACGCTTGTGTTCGCCCCCGAAGGTGAACAAATGTTTCTTATCATAATGCTGCACGGCTCCGTCCGGATGGACAAAGTAAAAACGATTATAATAGTTTCCATTCTCACATACTGCTACACTGCCTGCAATAGCACAATTCCGCTCGGCTGCCTTACGCTTCATCCAGTGCAGGGTTTCACTGTCGGCGCTCTCCGCAATTCCTTCGGGTTGCGTACAAAAACCGGTGGAAAACATTTCGGGTAAAACAAACAGATCAGCATCCAGCAGACAGCTTATCGCTTCGTCCGCCCTTGCTATATTGGCCTGTGGATTGGCCCATTCTATATTTCTCTGTAGAATTGTTATTTTCATTGTTTTTCATATTATAAGACCCACAAAGGTAACAAATATAATAAGATAGCAAGCATTTTATTACTAACTATTTCCTTTCACTCCCTTTTTTCTTACATGTTTTCATAAATATCCCCTATTTATTCCTCATAAAAAAAGCAGCCCAGCAAGGACAAGCCTTGCTGGGCTGCACTAAATGCCTTATTTTTGTCTCAAACAGTAACGGTTATATGAAACCAATCAGTTGTATTCAAAGTTTTATCGTTTTCACCTTACCCGGAATAACCGTCAGCCGCACCGTCCCATCCCCCTCTATCTCCACTTTCTGGTATCTGGCCTCCACCACCACCTTACCATCCGGTGCCATCAGTCCCCATTGACAAGCATTCTCCTCGAATACACAATAACCGCCGACGGGAGGACAGATGTTCCTATAACAAGGAGGAACCACGATACGCTCACCCGACTTCAGCCCCCATTTCAGCCCCATCCGGAAAGGACGGACATCGCCTATCTCCTCCAGTCTCTTCCGTCTTTTCTCCTCCTCATTCCGTTTCAGTAACAGGTTCATTTCCTCCGCACGCCGCCCGGCCTCTTCCTTCAATCTCTTCACCGCAGAGTCAAAATCCTCCTCACCAGCCTCAGGATTATTACAGGCGATATATCGTTTCCTCTTTCCTTTCTCCACATGATAATAACTCCCTTGCCCGTCCATCACCACGATGCTCCGGTCTGCCAGACGACCACAGCACCAATACACCTCCTCGTCATCCCCTTCCAGCAGACAAGCGAAAACATCGAACACGGTAGACCATACAGGATCCGCCAACTTGCAGGACTTCGGGACACGATAGTCCGGTATCTTCAGATAAAAGCCATAAAAACAGAGACTGTCCTTATGCAGCCCGCGCATGGAAGCATACGCCTTCCGTGTGCGGCTATGAAAGGTCTCTCCCACTTTCAGCAATTCCACGCTACCGTAAGAGCACACCACCGGCTTCTCCCGATAAGTCCTGTCCGTTTTCAAGTCGATGTAAGCATCCGTACCATCATTGCCCGTAACGGCCAGAAGCTCCCCTTTCAGGAATCGCAACCTCCGGCAGCGGTCTATGATGATCTTCGGCTTTCCGTTATCGTCCACCACCCCTGTACGGCCATCTTCCAAACAAACCGCCGCCCGGTCCGCACAGGTGTCGAACACTTCCTTATATCGAGGCATCACTGTCACTCTGTTTCTACGCCTCAGTCCCCACAATCCGCTACATCGGTCATGGAAAGCTTTCAGAACAGAGAGTGCATTCCGCCCCTCTTCCTGATCAGACAAATTCCGGTTCCTGATCGCATCCAGCAACTGTCCATGGGTCATCACCATTTCCCATTCTTCCTCCCGCCTGCCTTCCTCCAAGAGCGAACACGCCACGGACAGCCCGTTTTCCGCTCTTTTCCGAGAAAAGGTGTCACCCAGTATCCGCCCCTCGAACATCGCTTCCCAATCCCGCTCACGGACGGGCAGACCGAATATCCGGTGCAACCCCACATTATCTATCAGCATACAGGATTCCTTATCACCCGATTTCCGTAATCCCCTCCCCACCTGTTGCAAGTATTTCGCCAGTGAAAGCGTGGGACGAGCCAGCTGCACGAACTCCACATCGGGACAGTCGAAGCCCTCGGAAAAGATATCCACATTGACCAGCACCCTGATCCTTCCCTGCCTGAAGCCCTCTACCAGTTCCCTACGCTCCGAAGCAGGCGTTTTGCTGTCGATAGCCACAGCCGACACTCCGTGTGCATTGTAATAGGCGGCTATCTGACGGGCATGGGCTATACTGACGGCATACACCATTCCTTTTTTCCCGGCGGCATACCTCTCGACGCTCTCGTACAACCGCCGGATGCTGACCTGACGGTTCAATACCTCATTCATTTCCTTCACCTGATAATCTCCGTCCACCCCACGTTTCTTCAACGAATTTATTATCTGTTGCTCCCTGCTGTCAGCACGGATAGACACGTAGTCGAAAGCAGACAGCCAGCCTTTCCCGATGAATTCCGCGATGCTCCACGAAGTTGTCAGCGCATCAAACAAATCCGTGAAGCCCTTGCCGTTCAGCCGGCAGGGGGTGGCGGTCATGCCCAGTTTCCTCGCCTCCGGATATCTCTTCCAAAGCTCCCTGTAAGTCTCCGCCAGTGCATGATGCGCCTCGTCAATGACAATCAATCCGGGAGCTTCCCCTATATTCTTCCAGTTACGGGACAACCACTGGATGGAGAATACCCGCACCCTTCCGGATTCTTCCGGCATACTGTCTTTCCCCGTCTTTCCGTTCTTTCCCGTTTTGTCCGGTTCTTTTCCCATTCCATACCGGGCTGCGGTTTCCTCTATCTGCTCCACCAGCTCTCTGCGATGCGCCACAATCCACACCCGCGTGCCGATACCGATACCACAGAGAAACTCTTTCACCACCGCTGCCAGCAGATGTGTCTTTCCTGTGCCTGTAGGCATTTGTACCATGACACTCCGATGGAACTCCCACTCCTTAAAGAGCCTGAGCTTCATCTCCTGCTGGTAGTCACGAAGACCATCGTTCTTGCAATACATCATGGTGCGGATGCCGGTCGCCACCGACAACAAAAGAGGGAAAGGCTGCATGCATCATCGCACACAGCCTATAGTGAATATTCTATCTTTATGAATTCATTTTTATCAGCAGCTTGCTAGTTGATATCGTAAATATTTGATATCGCAAACCGTTCCGCCACTGAATTTAATACGAAACCGATGACAGGGGCTATTTTTCTATGAGCCAGTCGCCCAACGTATGCTCCTCCGCATCAAAGCTGATGCCCACTTTCACCACAGGCAGTCCGCTGAGGGTAAAACGTTCGGGATAGTTTTTCAAATTTATCTGAGACATGGCGGCATCGGCATCCTTGCCTAGTTTCAATTCAATAACATACAACATGTCGGCAGTGCGCATCACCACGTCCACACGTCCCTTCGGGGTACGGACTTCCACATCCACATACATTCCGAAAAGAGAGAAGATGATGTAGAACAACTGCTGGTAATGCCCTTCATAATTCGTGTTATCGCAATAAGGAACGGTGGAGAGAAACTCCTGAAGCAGACGCAAGGCTCCATCCATATCGCCCAAGCGTATCGCACCATACATACGGCCTATGGTAGTAAGCCCCATATCGGTATTGTAAGCCAGATAGTTCGGCAACAGACTCTGCATCAGTCCCACCCGTATCTCCCTGTTCGGAATATCCAGCGTGTAAAGCTCAGTATATTTATCATAGTCCTTTATCGTGACATAGCCGCTCTGATAGAGCAAAGGCGTAATAGTTGTCATCCGCTCGGTAGGGGCATCAAAACTGGCAGCCATAGCCTGCATGCTGTGTCCCACTTCAGAGGGAAGAACATGGAACTTGCGCAGCATCTCTATCAGATAGGTGGGCGTGCCGCTGCCAAACCAATAAGAGTTTAACTTGCCATCTTCGAAAGCATTCAGCAGGCTGAACGGATTAAAAACATCTGGCGAAGGCCAGGTGAAATGATAGCCGTCATATTTCTCTTGCAGTTTCAGTAGGGTATCTTCTTTGCTCATCTCCTGCGAAAGGGCAAAGCGTTCTATATACCCGCCCATCTGTTCCAACATTTCCTCTTTAGTGATACCGCAAATGGCAGCGTAGGGCTCGTCCATGCTAATATTCTTGATATTGTTCAGCTCGCTGAAAATGCTGAGCTGGGAAAACTTGGTGATGCCGGTCAGGAACACAAAGCGCAGATAAGGGTCGCACGCCTTCAACGGACTGTAGAAATTACGCATCACATTACGCAGGACGGGGAGGTTCTCATCCTCGTGCACCACATCCAGCAAGGGTGCGTCATATTCGTCAATAAGGACTACCACCTGGCGGCCGGTCTGCTCATAGGCACGCATGATGAGTGTCTTCATCCTGTCATTGAGAGTGACCGCCCTTTCCGGCTTCCCGTATATTTTCTCATGTTCAAAGAGCTGCACATCCAGCATGCTTTCCAATGTTTCCTTGTCCACATGCTTGGCCAAGCTCATGTCAAAGTGAAGCACCGGGTATTCCGTCCACTCGGTTTCCAGCTTTTCGATGGCAAGTCCCTTGAAAAGGTCTTTCTTTCCGGTAAAATAGCAGTGTAGCGTAGAGGTCAGCAACGATTTTCCGAACCGTCGGGGGCGGCTCAGAAAATAATATTTGGAAGCACCGTATGCCATCCGGTAAACATATTCCGTCTTATCTATATAGAGATAATCCTTGTTGATGATTTCCTCAAAAGTCTGTATCCCTATCGGGCATCTCTTCAATGACTGTTGCTTCATGGCGCGCTACTTTTTCTGATTGTACTACAAAGGAACAAAATCTAACCGGAAAATCCTAACCGAATGCTCTTTTTTATTATTTCAGATGGACTTTAAAGACAAGACCTCCGGAGAAGTATTTCCCATTATTCAGCTCGGCTACAAGATTTACATAATCTTTCCAAAAACTATACTCAAAACCTACATTGCAAGTTCTTGCATCGTACTCCGCCATCAGGTTCAAGCCATTCGCTGCCTTGTTTATTATAGATGTTTCGGGAAAAGCAAAACGGAAGTTTGTGCCGAATGAAGGACGTTTATAATGCTCCATACCTTTGGCATTACCATATACAAATGCGACATGAACACCCCATTCACCTATGTTCTGTAAATTCAGATGTTTGGTTACAGCCAGATAATAGCGTGTAGCGTAATTATTGGAACCGCTTGTATTACCGGACACCAGTTCCCCACCGCCATGATCGGCATGAGAGGTGGGATCGTCCAGACCAAGGACTATTTGCGGAGTCCACTCCTTCCACCACCCTTCTTTCCAAAGGCGCAGACGCGCACTGAAAGCCCGGTCCTGATTCGTGAATTTTCCCCAAGACTGTTCCGGAAAATAAGCAGAGCCGTGATCCGCATGTACCAATGTACAGATATACGACACCTCCAGCCAGGGAAACATCGTTATGTTTATGTAATAATTGAAGGTATACCCCACCTCACGGCTACGAAAATGGGTGGATAATGGATGAGTATTCAAATAGTTTCCACCAAACAGGAACGTTTTATCACGCTGCATAT
>ERZ1027005.446-NODE-446-length-17121-cov-8.757588_pt1 | contig 17121 bp, 25 predicted proteins | sample MGYA00519450_ERZ1027005 | MGnify/ENA primary metagenome ERZ1027005 (study PRJEB26926, sample SAMN06164870) | human gut metagenome | biome: ENVO:00009003; feature: ENVO:2100002; material: ENVO:00002003 | host: Homo sapiens | place: USA | collected 2012 ...
GGCTCGGAGATGTGTATAAGAGACAGCATATAACATAGTGCAATTTTGTGAAGTGAAAATTATACATTTTTTTGTATAAATATTCATTTCATAGTATATATATGTTTTGCAATCATTATAGTCGGCAAGAAATAAAAATGACTTGACTTTTGCGGTTCGGGTATGGTATAGTATATACATGGGTTATCCCATAGGACAAAAAATTGTTGCATATGCAACACAAAAATCAAGGAGGCTATCATGAAAAAAATCTCACACGCTATCACACTATACGGCACATGGTACAAGGCTTATATTCCGTTATCTTGTTTCAACGGTTGCAACAAGCTTGTCAAAGAGGAAATCAAGAACACACTACGCAACAAGACTATTCAAGACTATGTACGCAGCTTGTACAAGATTGCACGGTTAAACCGTGGGTACGCAAACATTTACAGTCTTACATATCAGATTGCTTGCAAGGTTTGCCGGAACAATAAGATCAAGGAATTATTACCCGGCTTATACACTGATTATCAACAGATTAGCAAGGCTATAACGGCGCCGGCTCAAATTGAACAAGCAATTACACAAACGGTTAAAGACTTGAATTTTAACTATCTGAAACAGTACCACGACAAAAAAACACACACCATTAAATTATGGACTACTCAAACGGTCAAATCTCATATCGGCTATCTGTTAACATATAACCCTAATCAGTCATTATCTTTTTTTGCCGACCTATTGCACACGGGGCTTGACGAACCGCTCACGCTCGACGGTTTAACCGTGTGGAATGTAGCAAGCTCATGTACAAGTTTACTCGACTTAAAAAACAAACTCAGTCAGATATACACACTCAAGACCACGAAACACAAATACAGTAAAGACAAACATACGCTTGTTGACGGCTCAATCTATCAAATGACGGTCAACGGCTTGCGCCGTGTGTTTATCATCGGCAACGGTGATACAGTCACGGAGGCAAACGACACATATATTTGTGAGCGCCAACAAACGGGCTTGCAGTATATGTACAACTTAACAAGCAATTATATATATTCTCAGCGTTCCGCCGACACAATCAGCTTGCAAGCACCCACGGCGCAAGACTTGACGCTTGCTGACACCTTGCAAGATAAATCAGACGCACGGGCGTTACAAGAGTTTAAAGCATACAAAAGTATTATTGATGATTTTTACAACACTTATATTAACACGCAATTTATCAAGCCTAAAACTTTTGCAGCATATTGTCAGTATTTAATGCTAAAATGCACGGGGCTTGCTGATTATTCAATTTTAGCAAGGTTAGGTTTTAGCGCAACGACCTTGAGCAAATACAAAAATCAGTATAGCACAATGTTTTATGATTTTGTAAAAAACAAATAGGCTTGCAATGTTTCGCCTACTCCCGATTTTCGGAAGTGGGCGTTTTTTTTATGCTTTTTTTGCTCAATTTGTGCAATATGTATGTTATAATTCTTTTAAAAAAATATAGTTTATATATAATGCCGTTTAAAAACCGCCCTTCCTATTTCGTATATATAGAGCAAACAACAAACAACAAACAAACAAAACCGCAAACAAGCGGTAAACATTTGTTAGTTATTTGTAATTGTAAAAACGATATCACGCAAGATACACCGATTTTGCGGTGCAATGATTTGAAATGAAGGTTTTGAGTCGTACTGCGGAACTCGAAAAGGTCTTGAATTTCGTTTCGGATAAGCGTGAGAGCGTGCCGAGCGGCGTATCGTTTGCCCACCTGTGGGGCTGCACCAAAAATGCAGTCACAGAGCGGAACATTCCGCTTAAGGGCGATGGAGCTTCGTGGAAGCCGAAGCAGATTGTTGAATGGTGGCGTCGTTGCATCCAGATTGTAACGGGTAGTTTCGCTGTAATGAAACAGTGCAGACTTGAGTAAACAAGGAAGATGGCTGAAATCTTCGCTAAACCGCTTGAAGTGAACAAGTGTCATAATATCCAAATCACAACAATAATAACTATTAAAGGCTCTTGGCTAACCTGAGCAAGTCCGTTTCAGATCTGAGGCGGGTGACTTGTATTCTGCTCAAGACCTTGAGTGTCGGGTGACAAAGATGCCTTCATATCTGCCTTGAGCCTTTTAATATACATACTTGTTTTCTATCATTCTGCAAAGCACACACCTGAGGTAATGGCTTGGTCTGTTACCTGAGCTGTGTGCTTTGTTGCACACGAATATTTTAATAATAGGAGTGTTCAAAATGACAGAAACTGAAGTAATGGTAAAAGAAATCGTAGGAACAAAAACGATATCACGTAAGACCTCATCTGATGGGCTTGACAGCAAGCTTGCTGCTCTTGAAAAAGCTACAAAAGTATTGCAGACAGCCGCTGAGAGTGAAAACTTGGCTGAGTTTGCAAAAGCAAATGAGGATGCTAAAGATGCTCAGGATGATTACAACAATTATTTCACAAAATACTGCTTTGAGAATTTTCTTGAGGCTGAGCATCCGGCATTTGAAGTGTTAAAAGCAGGCTTCCTTGATTATAAATCAATCAAGGGTGAGGCAACGCTGGGGGCAGTTACATATAGTGTTGTAACTGTATCTAAGCAGATTAACTTTTTGGCATTCAATGCAGAAGCTCGTTGTTTCGGCAATAAGCTCGGCAAAGCAGCAACACTGCTTGCTTACTATGTGAGTCTATACAAGACCACACAGGTCGCTAATGGTAAAAACATCATTAGCGGGTTCAATCACGCTTATCAGTCTTCAAAAAGGGCTGTGGCACAGGATCAGCTCTTGAGCAAAGTGCCATCTAAAACTTTGCTCAAGAAGGCTTTGCAGGATGTTATCGATGAGCTTTGGTTTGTCGATAATGGCAAAAACGAGAATAAGTATGTAGTAACAACTCAGTGGTGTAATTTTATGCTGGACTTTATTGTTACAGCAAGAATGACCAAAACTGAGGCTTTTTATCAGACCGCCTCACCTGAGAAGGTTGTACAGGCTTGTGCAAACTTGATGCACAAGCTTATCAACCGCTATGACATCTCAATCAAAGTCGAGGATAAAACTGTTCCGACTGTTGAATTGACTGCTCAGGATGAAAATAAGGATGAGACTGAACAGAAGTAATATCTAAGTACACTCGTTTAGCGGTTGCGAGTCAAAACAAAAACCGCTGCCAAAGCGTATGCTTATTTTTAAGGAGGTTATTAAACGATGGAAATAATGAACAACAATACTCTTACAGTTGCAGCCGGTTTAATAAAAGGAAGGCATAAAATGCCTGTTGAGCGTTACATCTTCGATCAACCAATTGATGATGTAATGGATTTCGCTTCAATTCGTAAAACGATTGAGGACTTCATCGAAAATGTCGTAGATGTTCGCACCCACTACGGCGTAGGGATTAACCAAGCAGACAATAATGATGTCTGCTTATACGAAGGCAAGCACGATCTTATCTGTTATGTAACCGGACTGACCTCGGTGACGGCGGAGTTGGTTAGGGTTTGTATGAGAAACGGCGTGCATTTAACCTTAATGCACTATAATACCGCTGATAACTGCTACTATCCTCAGCGGATTTATTAAGGAGGGAAACTATGCGTCCACAAAAACATAATAAATTGACTAACCTTGAGCTTGCTATAATGACAGTAGGCTATTGTTTAGCAGGAGCTCTAAGTTTGACTGGCTTGTACTGGTCTTGCAAACTGTTAGTCTTAATTGCACCATAGGAGGGATACCGAGATGGGAGTTGTATGGGTGGAAAATTATGCGTATGAATATGCTGCTAAGTTTCTTCATGACAAAGAAGTGACTTTTGAAGCCGCTCGTCCCGATAGAGGCTCAAGCAGAGTAAGGCTTGAATTTCCGAAGCTGTCTCAGAAAATGTCTGAGTTGCTTATGACTAAGATTTGCCATAAGTCAAGACAGTACGCAAAACTCGAATAGAAAGTATGTTCGCTTGAATACTCGTGTAAAAAATGGTAGAATATTCCTGAAGCGTGATTATATCACGGCAAGATAAACGATGTTTGTCATTAAAAGAGAGGAAGGAATATGATTGCCAGAAAATAAAGACAATAGTGCGATGAACGCTCATGAGACTCACGAGAAAATGCTCAAAATGCTACAAGAGGCAGGAGAACAAAATCCGGATTGCCCAGAAGGACAATTTTTACTCAATTGCCTTACGGGGATGAACGAAGCACGAAACAAAGCCAAAGCAAGAGTGGTTGATCCGGTTAGTGTAAAACAAATTAACGGATTGAAGAAACTGTTTGAAGGCATAGATGGGGTTAATGTAGAAACTACCATCGACTCGTTTCGAGATTGTTTTATGGTGAGTGTTACAGCCAACCATCCAATTATACTAAACAAAGAGCAGATTGAATTACTACATCCTTTGTTGGAACACTCTACTCTTTTGTGGGTTGGCTATGATGAAATTACGGAGGAACACGGTATGGAGATTGATTTTCCGCACTATGTGTACGAGTGGTAACTCGTTTAGCGGTTGCGAGTCAAAACAAAACCGCCACCATAAAATCACTCTTTTATCAGAGTGACAAAAAGTAAATATAAACCAATTAAGTGTATGCGATAGATTTTTGCATACACTTTTCTTTTACCTAAAAAGAGGTGGTTAGAGTGTACGAGAGTATCAAAACAATACAAGATATTCGTGATGAACATATTGATGTATTGAGGGATTTCGGTGTAAAGGTTACATCTCAGATTGTGCGAACAATTGAAACCAAGACAACCGAAATTGCGATTGAAAATTACTGTCGTGTTTTAATAATGAAACGATTAGAGCAGTATGCCAAAAGTTGATGTTTGATAATGAATTTTGTAAGGAGGTGGTGTTATGTTGAAAGTTGGGGATAGGGTTAAAATACTTCCGACAATACTTGCAGACTATCCTGATTTTCCGTATGTAGGAGCAGCAGGTAGAGTATGTACCGTGACAGGCAATGGTACTCAGATAGGTGTTGAGTTTTCGTGTCCTCGCAGTTACTTACACGATTGTAACGGAGCATCTAAGCAGGATTCTGGCTGGTGGTGTCTTAGGAGCTATTTGGAGTTTATACCTGATAATTTGCCAGATATTTGGGAATATATCTAACATATGAACAATTTTAGGGAGAAGAAAATAAGTAATTGAATATATTATCAAATGTGATTAAATGTGTTTGAATATACTCAAAGGAGAGTGCCATAATGAATACATCAGTGGTCTTAATTACAACCGTAAAAAGTGGAACGAATTATTAGATGAAGTAATGAATCAAAAATCAAAACCATAATAGTAACCCATAAAGATAGATTTATCAGATTTGGCTATGATTGATTTGAAAAATTCTGTATGAAGTTTAATACGACCATAGTGGTAGTAACCAATGAAGAACTATCACCACAAGAAGAACTCGCCGCACAGGATATTGTTTCAATACTCCATGTGTTCTCTTGTAGGTTGTATGGGCTTCGTAAGTATAAAAAACAAATAAAGAGGGAGGAGGAAATTGCTAAAGAGTTTCAAGACGGAAATAAATCCGACGATTGAGCAAAAAGCCAAAATTCGTAAAACAATAGGAACTTGTAGATATATTTATAACTTCTATCTTGCTCATAACAAAGAACTTTACGCTAAAGATGAAAAGTTTATGACTGGTAAGAGCTTTAGTGTTTGGCTAAATAATGAGTATCTTCCACAAAATCCAGATAAGTTATGGATTAAGGAAGTCAGTTCAAAATCTGTAAAGTACTCAATTGAAAATGGCTGTATGGCATTTACCAGATTTTTTAAACATCAAAGTGGTTTTCCTAATTTTAAAAAGAAAGGTAAATCTGATGTAAAAATGTATTTCGTAAAGAACAATACTAAAGACTGTAGATGTGAGAGACATAGGTTGAACATACCCACTTTAGGTTGGGTACGCATTAAAGAAAAAGGCTATATACCAACAACTAAAGACGGATGGAAAATCAAAAGCGGTACAGTATCCGTCAAAGCAGACAGATACTATGTGTCAGTTCTTGTAGAAATTCCCGACGTTAAGATTGCTAATAATAGCAATGGTGGTATAGGAATTGACTTGGGTTTAAAAGACTTGGCGATTGTTTCCAATGGTAAAACTTATAAAAATATCAATAAGTCAACAAGAATTAAAAAATTGGAAAAGAAACTGCGTAGAGAACAAAGATGTCTCTCACGAAAATATGAGAACTTAAAGAAAGGAGAGTCCACTCAAAAGAATATACAAAAGCAAAAGCTCAAAGTACAAAGACTTCATCATAAAATAGATAATATCCGTACTGACTATATCAATAAAACAATAGCTGAGATAGTGAAAGCCAAACCATCTTATATAGCTATTGAGGATTTGAATGTATCAGGAATGATGAAGAACAGACATCTTTCAAAAGCTGTTGCGTCACAGAAGTTCTATGAATTTAGAACCAAGCTTAAAGCAAAATGTGATGAAAATGGTATTGAATTAAGAGTCGTAGACAGATGGTATCCATCATCCAAAATATGTCATTGCTGTGGTGCTATCAAGAAAGATTTGAAGCTTTCAGATAGAATATATTGTTGTGACTGTGGCTATGTTGAGGATAGGGATTTCAATGCTGCTCTTAATCTAAGAGATGCTTTAACTTACGAAGTTGCATAATAAACGCAAACGTAAGTATGTACTGCGGGCTATCGCAGGAATTTACGACTGTGGAGTGTACACGAACTTGTGAGTAGCGTATTGTTTACAATCGCCAAAGCATACACATCGAAGCAGTAAGAAGTATCCGCAAGGACTTTAATTTCTCGATGTGTTTGAATATATTTGAACACATTTTGAGTGGCAGGTGAGGGATGATATGACGGTAATTGCAAAGAATGGTCACTTTGAAGTTATTGATGAGCATGGCAATGTGTTGTGCTCGGGTGACACCGAAACAGAAGCTGTTGAAGCGTATGAAGAAATAGGATTTGAATAATGTAACATTTGCTTGCTTTATTAAATAAAGCCGCCTTACTTAAAGTAAGGTGTTAGAAAGGTTAGAGAGAAGAAAGGGGTACCGGCTGAAGAAAGTTCGATGCTGGACAGCTCTGGCACGGGATGTCGTCAGGAAACCAAAGCTCTTACACAGAAAAGACTCCTTCCGAAATCAAACCCAAACGAAAAAAGCACATAAAAAGACTACTTTAGTAGTCGATAAGAGCAGAAACCCCAAACGATTAGCCAACAAAAGGTTCAATTTACAGACTCTCCTCAAGTTCCATCTTTATTTAAGAAATGTTACAGCACCCCTTTAGATAGGGGTGAGCGGTTACAAAACTACTACCTCCTCGTGGTGTAACTGGGTAATGCTAAAGTAGAAATAAATTAAAGTGCCATACGAGGCAGAAAGGAGTCACAAAATGACTGTAAAAACATTAAACAATGTGATGGTTATTGAAGCCAACTTTTCAATGGAGGAACTTTTTAAAGTTTACAAACACAAGCCAGATGTATTGTCATTAAAGGATGATGATGGCAATATGCTTTTCGCTGTAAAGCCAAGCGAACACAGAGAGAGTTTTGGCGATTGCGGAATTTCTTTTGTAAGTAATTCTTACACAGCGTCAAAGGCATCAATTACAATTCCTCTCCCATCAGAAGCTGCCGACAACACAAAGGTGTGGATTGCAGAAAACTTTGGTTCAATTCTGACAAATCTTGAACAGATTGAAAGAAATGTATCAGAAGCTTGTATTGATATTGATGCAAACATTGCAAAAATTGTCGGCTTAATTGTAACAGCGTAAACAAGGAGGAAATAATAATGAAAAGCATTAAAGTTCAGAATAATCTTAAGTCAAAAGTAATCATTGGGAACCCAGATGAAATGACAGTTCAGCAGGTTTTCAATGAAGCTCAGCTCGAAATGGGTAATGGTATTCTCAATCTTAACGGCGTTGTGGTATCTGCACAGGATGTCAACAGAACGCTGTCTGACATTGTTGGCGCAAGAGATACATACATTCTTGCATCGGTTGTCAAAGCTGATTGTGCATAATTTGATTTGAAACAAGGGAGAGTACGCTCTCCCTTTGGCATTTGCATTGTCGAAAGACTGCTTTACTTAAAGTAAAGTATTAGAAAGGTTAGGAGCATAAGACTCATCCGGATGGAGATGCCGGGGGAGGCGAAGTGAATGAAATGCACGGTGATGAAAATGAAGAGCGGCGACTATCTCACAAAACCAAGGGTTACAACTGAAAGGAACATTCGTATCCACGGTTTGAAACTGAAAAAACCACATCAAAGCTATAATTACATCAAGAATTCCAATGGCCAAGCTTCCCGCAGGCGTCTTCTCGCTGCCATAATTGTATTTAGAAATGCCAAAATCTAAGGAGGAATAGAAAATGGATTTAATTACAAATTTATACACTCGGAGTTGTTTTGATAGCCGTCTTACATTTGGAGATGATTGCCCCAAGATAATCGAAACATTTGTCAAATGTGTTTACGAACCTTATTATACTAAGAACGGTGATTTGCCATCTATATTTTTTGATTGTGTTTCCGGCGCACGGGCACCACAGAGAGCCGCAACAGACAAAGCTGTTTATATATGGTCTAACGACATAGAACCCACCATGGAGGAAATTAATAAGAAATTTAACTGTAGTGTGGAATCGTATGAGAATTATGATAAATATTGCGAATTAACCCACAATAAATCAAAAGGATGGGTTGGCGGCAATCAGTATATTTTTTGGACAGAGCCGTTTAATGCAAAATGTGCAGCAGAAACGATAGCTGTTTTTCTTATTCCGCTGTTTGACTTTGTTTGCACTGCAAAAGAGATCAAAAACAAATTCAAACCAATTGTTGATGGAATAAGCCAAGGTTCGTATGATAAATTGTTCGAGTTAGCCGACAAAATTTCAGAAGAAAAAGGATTATCGAAGATTGTGTTAAATGCTCAAATTGCCGATCTTACGCAGTATAAAAAGAAACGCACTCTTGATCGATTACACGATAGGATTAAGAATTATGAATCGGATTATAGACATTATGTAGCCAATGCGACAAAGGTTTACGAAAACTTGTTGGATTGCAAAAAACAATTATCATTATACAACGATAATGATAATGATAATGCTGCATTGATAGATATGCTTACAAACAACAGTGCGATTTCTAATGTGAAAATTAATGGAGGAGACCTTGAGTTTGTAGTATGCAACCCGATTACTCAGTATGATGAAGATGCTTTTGCCGAAATATTAAAATCAGAAAATTCCACTATTAATAATATGCCAAGCGTAAGTAAGGATGTTTTATGTTGGATGGTTGATGGCAGAATTGATCTATTAACCGAATGTGGAATCGGTATAAATCTTGATAGCAATTCTTTTGATGCTTACGAGACATATATATACGGTTATATGCCTCATCCTCATTTGGCTTTATTTGATTGCTTTGGAGGTTTTAGAATAGATATCGCAACTGCATTAGCAGAAGGCAATATCTGCTATGCAATACAGCTTATTCTTACTGCGTCACAAAATTTGAATTTTATGGATTCTACGGTGATGAGCAAATTGGGCAATCTGCTCAATGAGGCAGACTACTCGTGTATTATGGATAAGGAGTCTGGAGAGGTTATGACAGTAAACGAATGGAACGAAAGGAGAAAATAAAATGCAACTTTTAAAGATGCCGACAGATATAGAAACACCTACAATATCTTTCACTCCATTAGCTTTTGCCAAAATGATGATGCTTGTTGAGGTAAATGACAAAGAAGTGGGGTGGCATGGTACAGTCGAAAGACAAAACAATAACTTTGTTATTACTGATATCTTTGTATATCCTCAAGTAGTTACTCGAACAACCGTTGAGCCTTCTCAGGAAGAGTATAACAAATGGCAGACTGAGTTACCAGACGATATACATAACAGTCTTAGATTTCACGGGCATTCTCATGTCAATATGGGAACATCGGCATCATCTGTTGATGCTAAATTTCAGGAAGACATCGTGAAAATGATTGATAATACTGATTTTTATATCTTTATGATTATAAATAAAAAAGGTGATTTCAATATATATCTTTATGATGGTGTGCTTAATTTAGCATATAAGTCTACAAGTAAGGATACTCAGCCTGAGATAACATTAAACACAAATAATATTCAGTCGTTTGGAAAAATACTTTGTGTTTCACCTGAAGTTTACGACACATTGATGTCTTTCAAGGAAGAATCAAAAGATATGGTTACAGAACCAAAGCCAGTATCGTATTCGTATTATGAATATCCTTACAGCTACGGTAATGCTGGTGTAAAAAGCCAGAGTTCTATTAAACTATCTATTGGAGAGATTCAAGATATATTCGGTGTTCCTTATTTGGACGCCAAAGATGTGCATGATGAGTTGAGTGATCTTGTACATAAAGGAGCGATAACTAACGATAGGAAGTCATTGATTGAACAGGCAAGTTTGTATATATATTAAGGAGGTCTTACGAAATGGATTTAAGTAAATTAGGAGATATTAACCCATATCAGAAGGAGTTGTCAACCACTATACACATAATTGGATGTGGAAGTGTAGGTAGTACGCAGGCAGAGCTTCTTGCAAGATATGGCTTTTGCAAGTTTAAATTATATGACTTTGATTTCGTTGAAAGTAAAAATCTTTGCAACCAGATGTTTTTTAATTCTGATTTAAACCACAACAAAGCAGAGTCATTAAAAAACATCTTGCTTTCTGTTAATTCGGATATCGAAGTTCAGGTGTTTGATAAAGGCTATATTGATCAGCGACTTAACGGAATCGTAATTCTTTGTGCTGACAATATTGATTTGTGCAGAAATATTTGCAAGCAGAATAGACTTAATCCATACATAAAAGTAATGTTGAATTACCGTACTGCAAGATATGATGCACAGCACTATGCAGTAGAGTGGAGAGATAAGCCGAGTGTGGATAATTTGATTAAAACAATGAATTTCACACATGAAGAAGCAAAAGCCGAAACTCCAGTGTCAGCATGCGGAGTAGAGATTGGTGAATCTATTGTTGTAAGAGATATTGTACTTAAAGGTACAACGAATCTGTTTAAATGGATTATCGAAAGAAAATTAAGCCCTTTGATTATATCTTCTCCATATAAATTTGACACGGTAGTAATGTAAAGGAGGGACAATTATGTGCTACTATGTGTGTTTGCCAAAAACCGAATCGAAGCCTAACATTTGGAGTTGGCTTGAAGGAGATATACATTCTCCGCAGTGGTTATGGGGTACTAAATCTGCGGCAGCCACAGTAACTCGCAGAGTTGATTTTATACCTGCAAGTGCAAAAGAAAAATACAATGTCAATTTTATTGTTGGCACATTGGATGCCTTTAATAAAAAATGGAGTTATCTTGGACAAGAAATTGAAAAACATTATTCTCATTTCTATATTCCAAAAAAGAAATTAGACGAATATGGTAGAGTTAAATGGAGAGAAATCTGCGCTCCGGATGATGAATTATCTGAAGCATTGAAGGATTTAAAAGAGATTTTCGAGACTGCGGGTGTTTCATTACATCATACCAACGCATACGCTTATGTTCGACATAGAACAGCCTCGGATGCAGTTTCCAAGCATCAGTACAACCATAGTCGCTGGTGGATAACAACTGATTTTCAAAACTTTTTTGGTAATACTACCAAAGATTTTCTTATGTCTATGATGGCACAAATATTTCCATTTAGTGCAGTTATTGAACGAGATTTCGGAAAAGAGTGTTTAAGCAGGGCATTGGATTTATGTTTTCTTAATGGGGGCTTGCCACAAGGAACTCCAATCAGTCCAATGCTTACTAATATTATGATGATACCATTTGACTACATAATGACAAAAAAGTGCCGTGAAAAAGACTATATATATACCCGATATAGCGATGATATACAAGTTTCACACCGTAGAAAGTTTAATCCAGATGAAGTTCTTGGATTCATCCATGAGACACTAACTCAAATTCACGCTCCGTTTACAATTGAGAAAGAAAAAACAAAGTTTAAAAGTGGAAATCAGTTCGTATTAGGTGTTATGTATAATCAAAATTGCGACATTACAGTCGGTCATAAGAATAAAAAAGAGTTCAAAGCTACATTATTTAATTATATGTGCGATAGGCTAAACGGTAAAGTTTGGGAGTTGCCACAACTCCAACAAATGATGGGTAAATTTGCATATTACTCAATGATTGAAAAAGAGTATTTTGAAAATGTAATGAAGGAATATTCTCGTAAATTTAAACAGGATGTTATGAAATGTATCAAAGCAGACTTGCGTAGATGCTAATAATATCTGGTGGGATTTTATTAAATTCTTAATGAAAATTCATTGCAAGTTTTTCGGAAACCATTTTGTTTGCAAATATATTGAGCAGTCGCCAAGCGGTTAAGGCACTGGACTTTGACTCCAGTATCGTGGGTTCAATTCCCACCTGCTCAGCCAAACGGTATTGTGTAGCTTTATAACCTTGCGGTTCAAAATAAAAATCTACTGTTATTGTAGAAAGACTTTATACTGATCAGTCGCTTAAGTTGGCGTTGAACGGCGGTGTCCCTTGACTGTTGTTCCATCAGCCTTCAGCCTACACAATACCGAATATGACACAGTAGTCCAACGGCAGAGACAGCAGACTTAAAATCTGCACAGTGAGAGTTCAAATCTCTTCTGTGTCACCATATGGACTGTTAACTCAACAGGTTAGAGCGGCAGACTTAAAATTTGCGGGTACAGGGTTCGACTCCCTGACAGTCCACCATTTGCAAGTGAGTGCAATCGGCACAAACTCATTTTGTAACCTCCTTGACGCATGACGGATAAGCGTCACCATAACGGTACATGGTTGTTCATCGGTATGAACTGAGTCCGTCCAAATAAAAGAAAGGAAAAAGTCCAATGAAGAAGTTAAAAGCTGAACTACATAGAATGAGATTCTGGATAAGTGCAATATCAATCTCCGTTACGATTCCATTGTTTATAATTGCTCGATTGGGAGCAGTGAATGAACGAAAATCAGAAATGTTCGGTGGCGAATTATTGATTTTGTTCATTCCATTCATTGCAAATATGATATACATAAACATCAAAGATACAATAATTGAGCATCGCAGAATGACGATGATTCTCAAAAGAAAGAAAGTTCCAAAGCCCACAATTGTGGTTAAAAATATTAAGAGTATAAAGGAGAATACATAATGTCCAAAGTAGTTAAAAGTTACAAAGGTTTTAATAAAGATATGACTTGCAGAGGCTTTCAGTATGAAGAAGGCAAAGAATATGAAACAAGTAAAGCTGTTGTTTGTAATGAAGGGTTTCATGCATGTGAACACCCTTTAGTTTGTTTAGATTATTATCCACCAAATACAAGTATATATCATGAAGTTGAACAGACAGGCGAATTTTCATCCGTTTTTTGTGGTGGAGATTCAAAAATTGCATCAACTAAGATTAAAATTGGTGCAAAATTAAGCATAGCCGGACTTGTTCAGGCTGCAATAGATTTTACCAAATCCAAAACCGTCACAACGCAGGATGTTACAGAAGATTACGGTGTGTCCTCGGCTACAGGATATAGCGGTGTGTCCTCGGCTACAGGAAGTGGTGGTGTGTCCTCGGCTACAGGAATTTGCGGTGCATCCTCGGCTACAGGAGATAGCGGTGTGTCCTCGGCTACAGGAATTTACGGTGCATCCTCGGCTACAGGATATAAGGGTGCATCCTCGGCTACAGGAATTTGCGGTGCATCCTCGGCTACAGGAATTTACGGTGCATCCTCGGCTACAGGATATAGCGGTGTGTCCTCGGCTACAGGAAGTGGTGGTGTGTCCTCGGCTACAGGAATTTACGGTGCATCCTCGGCTACAGGAGATTACGGTGTGTCCTCGGCTACAGGAGATAGCGGTGTGTCCTCGGCTACAGGAAGTGGTGGTGTGTCCTCGGCTACAGGATATAAGGGTGCATCCTCGGCTGATAATTCTACAGCTGTTGCAGTAGCATGGGGTTATGAAAGCAAGGCAAAAGGCTGTATTGGTGCTCATATTGTTTGTGCTGAATGGAAATATGATAATCTTAATAACGATTGGGTTTTTGTTGGAGCAAAGATGTCAATAGTTGACGGCGTAAAGATTAAAGCAGATACATATTACACTTTACGAGACGGTGAATTTGTAGAGGTGGAAGAATGAAGAAAAGAATACTTGCTTGTGTTGTGACAATTACATTGATATCAATGTTACTGGTTGGTTGTACATCTGTAAACAGTACAGACGAAACATCAGACAGAATAGATAATATGTTCGTGCGTGTGGGATGGAATAGTTGTTTAAACGCAAGGATAGTGTATGATACTGAAACTAAAGTAATGTACGCAATATCAGAAGTAGCATATAGTAGAGGAACAATGACTTTACTCGTTGATGAAAATGGTAAACCAAAACTTTGGGAAGAATAAAAGTGAGGTTTTATTGGAATTTAACTGAGAAAAACCACGAATAAATTCAACATTTAAGCAAGATAGTATAGAGGTGTAAAATATGATTGATTGTAATATTACTGCAAACTATCTCGTTGAAAAAGCGAGAATGACAAAAAGGTATAGATATGGAGGATGTCAAATTGAATGCACTGACTGCCCATTATCTTGGCAAAATAATGGTATATCTGAAAGTATGATGTGTGCAACTTTTGAAGCGAATTATCCTGAAAAAGCAATAGAAAAAGTTCAACAATGGTCGGATGGACATCCGCAAAAGACCTATCTTACGGATTTATTAGAGAAATATCCAAATGTTCCTCTCGACAACAATGGTAAACCATCTTATGTGTGTCCTCATGATTTAGGGTTGATGAGTGCAGAGAATTGCAAATTAGGGTTGATGAGCGTAGAGGATTGCAAAAAAGATTCTAACAAATGTGTTGAATGTTGGAATCAGATTGCTGAAGAAGGATAAAGAAAAGAATATAACTCTATTACAAATTAAAAAAAATATATGAAAGCAAAATTGAAAACAATAAGACTATACCTATATAAAAAATACAAGGAGAGGTAGAAACAAAATATCCAAAGAAGAAAGAGGAAGAATAATGAAAGTATTTTATCACAATGACGCTGACGGCAAATGTGCAGGTTTCTGGGTTAAGGAACTTGCCTATGTCGAGGAATATATTGGTTACATAGAAATGGATTACGGTAGAGAATTTCCATTTGATAAGATTAAGAAAAATGAAACAGTGTATATTGTCGATTACTCAATCGAACCAAGCGAAATGGATAAGCTTCTTGAAATCACACCAAATGTTACTTGGGTTGACCACCATATTTCAGCAATTAAAAAGTATAAAAACTACGATAAAGAAATTCGTGGTATTAGATATGACGGAGTAGCAGGATGTATGCTTACATATTGTTATCTGAAGCATATGACAGATAGAGGCGATGGCGATATTAAACCATTCGAGGAGAGTATGACGAAAGATGCTCCGATGTTTACGAAACTGATTGCTGATTATGATGTGTGGACTTTCAAATATGGACATTCAACTAAAGAATTTCATGCGGGATTTAAAGCACTACCGAACACAGAGCCAACCAGTAATTGGTGGCTGAAATTAAATGATCCTGTATATGGTTATGGTGCTACAGACTTCTTAATTAAAGAAGGTATTTCAAGGATTCAGTATCGCAAAGAAACAATGACACATTATTGTGAAGCTTTCGGTTTTGAGGTGATGTTTAACGGTTACAAATGCTTTGCTGTCAATATGGGAATGATGAGTAGTGACGATTTTGTTATTAATAACATTGACGATTATGATATGCTGATTGGCTTTGTTTTCAATGGACACGAATGGAGATATTCTCTGCGTTCAACGAAGGTTGATTGTTCAAAGGTTGCTATGTCGTATGGCGGTGGCGGTCATAAAGGTGCTGCTGGGTTTAATACCAAAGAATGTGTTTTAGAAAGATGAATGCGAATATTCTTACTTTGATGATATTTACGGATGTGAGTGTCCTGAATGTGACACAAGAAGTCCTGTTATGGAGGAATACAATGATTAAGATTATAAAAAAAACGGTACAGATTGTGTGACGAAGTTGTTCCATCAGGATGGCAGTATAGTCAGTTTTGAGTGCAGAATGTGTGGTTGCATTTTTGAAACCGATATTTATTCAATCAAAGCTTTTAGCAATCCTGTATATAGGGAATCGGTTTGTCCACAATGCTTGTCAACCACAAAGAAACTTGGTGCAATCGGCTAATAAAATACATATTTTAAGGAGGTGTAAGAAATGGATATAACGACAATTATATCAATTGTGGTTTCGGCAGTTGCGGTAATAATTGTAATCGCTTGCGATATTTGTATTGCTGTAAATCACAAAAAATTAAAGAAGGCTGAAAGAAAAATAAAAAGCCTTGATATATACATAAAAACTACAAAAGCGTATATGAATGCTCTTGAGCAGGATTACAGAGAGGTGATTAAGAAAACTGAGAGGGAGGCGGTGTAGTGTTAGATTGTGAAAGACAAGCAATGCAAAGTTTATCAAAAGAACAATTGATTTACATCATTGAACAACTGTTGCATAGTCAAAAATTGATTAGAGATATTTATAGTGAACTAGCTAAAAAGCGTATGAGTTGCGATGAAGCTCTTTTCCATATTTGTATGAGACTCTACGATATGCCCAGCATAGACAGTAGAACTTTGCCTGCATATATTGATATGAAATTAGGTAAAATCACTCCTAAAGAGTTTAGATGTATTTTGTATGGTACTTGCTAAGAAAGGTTGGATAACAGTTGAGTAATTGTATGTTATGTCTACATAAACAAGTATGTCGGTACAATGATAGAGTTAATGAATGGAGCAAGCCAACATATAAATGTCCTCACTTTAACGATGACGATGTATCGTTTTGGCTGTATGCCAACATTGATGATATTACAGACTATATCAAGACTAAGAATAATGTTACAAATGCGCTGGCAAAAGTCGGAATAATGTTACCTTGATAATAGGAGGAAGATATTATGGCAAATTTTGAAAATATTACAATTGAAAAGGGTATGTAT
>ERZ1027005.460-NODE-460-length-16736-cov-6.241772_pt1 | contig 16736 bp, 10 predicted proteins | sample MGYA00519450_ERZ1027005 | MGnify/ENA primary metagenome ERZ1027005 (study PRJEB26926, sample SAMN06164870) | human gut metagenome | biome: ENVO:00009003; feature: ENVO:2100002; material: ENVO:00002003 | host: Homo sapiens | place: USA | collected 2012 ...
ATGCGATAGTCGGCAGCGTCAGATGTGTATAAGAGACAGGGGAGAACGTGTCATGATGACGAATTTTTCCAGGATCTTAAACGAAATGACCAGCTATCAGGCAGATAAGAATCAGATTATACAAAATCTTGTGGATTATCCGCTGCTGATTATTGATGATTTAGGAATAGAACGAAATTCCGAGTTTGCTTTGGAGCAGGTCTATAATGTGATAGACAGCCGCTATTGTAAAATGCTTCCGCTGATCGTAACAACGAATCTGGGACTGAATGAAATGAAATCCACAGATTTGGATACTGCCCATCAGCGTATTTACAGTAGAATACTTGAAATGTGTGTTCCCATCTATTGTGGTGGAGAAGATAAGAGAAAAGAAGAAGGGACAGAAAAACTCGTACAGGTGCAGAACCTGATTACCGGTTAATCTGTCTTTTTTCATTAAAGGGGGTGATTGCCATGATTACAGATCTGGACAGCAGTTGAATCGCTGAAAGGAGGGAAAAGGCATGCAGGAAGAGGTAACTCAGAAAACGGTCACGTTCTGCATTCGGACTACCAAAGTAACAGCAGATTTATTGAAAAAGGTTCTTGCTGCTTATCTGCGTCATCAGAAGCAGAAATCGGTAGAGAAGAAAGCGAAGAAGAATCAGCCGAAACAGGGAAAGGTCACGGTAAAAGAGCTGGCAAAACAAAATGCCGGGATGGTCAATATCGAGATCACAAATAAGAATATCAAGTCCTTTGAACGTTATGCCAGAAAATACGGGATCAATTATGCTTTGAAAAAAGATAAGAGTAAAGATCCACCGATGTATCTGGTGTTTTTTAAAGGACGTGATCAGGATGCCCTCAATGCTGCTTTCCGTGAGTTTTCCCAGAAACAGATTCAAAAAGCGAATAAACCTTCCATTCATAAGCGTCTTGCAGCTTACCGGGCAATGATGCCAAAGAAGACGAAGGACAAAGTAAAGAACCGGCATCAGGAGCAGAGTCGATGAAAAAGAAAAGCGGCAAAACTCTGATGCAGAAGTGGAAGAATAAAATCGGGGGTAAGCTGTCCGCCCTGGATAAAAAGGAACTGGTTCTTACAAATATTCCTTATGCTCTGGCTGCTTTCTATGCAGACCGGGCATTTTTTCTTTACCGGAACAGTCCGGGAGAAGATATGGGGAACAAACTATTATATGCAATGGAACACGCAGACCGGATTTTTGCTGGTTTTGTGTTAAGCAATAACTGGAAAGATCTGCTAGCAGGTATTGTTGTTGCAGTCGTTCTGAAAGTGTTGGTCTGGCAGAAACAGGCAGACGCAAAGAAATTACGGAAAGGCATCGAGTATGGTTCAGCCAGATGGGGAACCGCAGAGGATATCAAGCCTTATATGTCGGAAGATCCCTGGATGAATATTCCATTGACAGCAACAGAAGCATTGACTATGGAAAGTAGACCTAAACAGCCAAAGTATGCAAGAAATAAAAATATAGTGGTCATTGGCGGCAGTGGTTCCGGAAAAACTCGATTTTTCGTTAAGCCGTCAGTCATGCAGATGAACTGTTCCATGGTCATTACAGATCCGAAAGGCACTCTGATCGAGGAGTGCGGGAAGATGTTAGCAAAGGGACCACCTAAGAAAGATAAGAATGGAAATATTATGAAAGATAAATCAGGAAAAGTGGTACACGAACCATATGTGATTAAGGTTCTGAATACTATCAACTTTTCCAAATCGCTTCATTACAATCCATTTGCTTATATACGGTCTGAAAAAGATATCCTGAAGCTGGTTACAACAATCATTGTTAATACCAAAGGCGAAGGGGAAAAAGCTTCCGAAGATTTTTGGGTGAAAGCAGAGAAGCTGTTGTACACGGCATTGATTGCTTTTATCTGGTATGAAGGAGATGAAGAGGAAAAGAATCTGAATACCCTTCTGGATCTTTTGAATGAAAGCGAAACCCGTGAAGAGGATGAAACTTACCAGAATCCAGTGGATATGATGTTCCAGGAACTGGAAGAAAGAGATCCGCAGCACTTTGCGGTCAGACAGTATAAAAAATACAAAATGGCGGCTGGCAAAACAGCCAAAAGTATTCTTATTTCCTGTGGTGCGAGGCTGGCACCATTTGATATAGCAGAACTTCGTGAGATCATGTCTTATGATGAAATGGAACTGGATAAGATCGGGGACAGGAAGACAGCCTTGTTTTTGATTATGTCCGATACAGATACAACATTTAACTTTGTGATTGCCATGTTACAGTCACAGCTTTTCAATCTGCTTTGTCACAAAGCAGATGATGAATATGGTGGAAGACTGCCAGTTCATGTGCGTGTCATTGCTGATGAGTTTGCCAATATTGGACAAATTCCTCAGTTTGACAAGCTGATTGCAACCATCCGAAGCAGGGAAATCTCTGCTTCTATTATTTTGCAGTCACAGAGTCAGCTAAAGGCAATGTATAAGGATAGTGCAGATACTATTCTGGGTAACTGTGATACCACACTATTTCTTGGAGGAAAAGAGAAAACTACCTTAAAGGAAATGAGTGAGCTTCTGGGTAAGGAAACCATTGATCTGTATAACACTTCGGAAACGAGGAGTAATCAGAAGTCCTTTGGATTGAATTACCAGAAAACAGGCAAACAGCTGATGACAGAAGATGAGATTGCAGTCATGGATGGAGGAAAATGTATCCTTCAGATTCGTGGTGCCAGACCATTTTTCTCAGACAAATATGATATCACGAAACACAAAAACTATCGGCTTCTTGCAGATGAAAACGAGAAGAACCGGTACAAAGTAGAGAAAGAGTTAAATCCGCAGTACACACCGAAATCTGAAGAAGAGGTGGAAGTAATTCATGTAGAACTGTCGGAGTAACCTTGGGAATGAACAGAAAATAATGAGGAAAGGAATAACTGACATTAGGTGCACCGGCTTTTTAGTCGGTGTATTTTCGTTCCCGTAAACACCTGAAAGAAGTCAGTTTTGGTGAATGTATATGGCATTTTTTAGCAGTGCAATTACAACTTTAAAAACTCTTGTAGTCGCAATCGGCGCAGGTCTTGGCGTGTGGGGTGTCGTAAACCTTCTGGAAGGATATGGAAACGACAATCCCGGTGCTAAGAGCCAGGGCATCAAACAGCTGATGGCTGGTGCCGGAATCATGCTGCTGGGAACTACCCTGATTCCACAGCTGGCAACATTGTTCTCTTAAGAGGAGTGGTAGATGAACACCATCATTGAGAGAATTACGGAAGCGATAAAGGATATCCTGATCGGGCTTATCAAGTCCTGTTTGGATAACATGTTCACGTCTGTCAATGAGCAGGTGGGAACCATAGCCGGGCAGGTGGGACAGACACCGCAGGGATGGAATGCCGGAATCTTCAATCTGATCCAGAACATTTCCCAAACGGTGATTGTCCCCATTGCGGGACTGATCATCACATTTGTCCTGTGCTATGAACTGATTACGATGGTAACGCAGAAAAACAATTTCCATGAATTTGAGACTTACAACATTTTCCTCTGGATCTTTAAGGCGTATGTAGCCATTTATCTGGTGACGAATACGTTCAATATCACGATGGCGGTCTTTGACGTTGGCCAGCATGTGGTCAACAATGCCGCCGGAGTAATTTCCGGAAACACAGCAGTGGACGCATCGGAAGCAATCACAAGGATTGTGGATGCACTGGAAGATATGGAACTGGGGGATTTGTTCTTGTTATCCATGGAAACGCTGCTGATCAGTATTACCATGCGGATTCTGTCGATCATTATAACCGTTATTTTATACGGAAGAATGATAGAGATTTACCTTTATACTTCCATAGCACCAATTCCGTTTGCCACCATGACCAATAAGGAATGGGGCAATATCGGAAACAACTATTTAAAAGGCTTGTTCGCACTGGCATTTCAGGGATTCTTCATGATGGTCTGTGTGGGAATTTATGCAGTTTTAGTAAATGCAATGACCATATCCAGTGACCTTCATGCAGCAATGTTTTCAGTAGCGGCTTATACCGTGATTCTTGCATTTTCATTATTCAAGACCGGAAGCCTTAGCAAATCAATATTCAATGCCCATTAGCGGGCAGGAAAGGAGCGCATACCATGGCGTATGTACCAGTACCAAAAGACCTTACCAAGGTCAAAACAAAAGTAGCGTTAAATCTGACAAAACGGCAGCTGATTTTCTTTTCACTTGCCGCAGTAGTGGGAATTCCGTTTTATCTGTTCATGAGAAAACCAATCGGTTCCAGTATCGCAGCCATCCTGATGGTAACGATCATGCTTCCATTTTTCTTCATGGCAATGTATGAAAAAGACGGGCTTCCCTTTGAAAAAGTGGTGGCAAATATCATTCGACAGAAGTTTATCTGTCCGGCAGTAAGACCATATAAGACAGAAAATTTTTATCAGGAGATTTCCACCCTTGTAAAAAAGGAGGGTGTGCCGGATGGCAAAAAAGACAAAGCAGGAGGCTCAGCAGGAGCGTCTGTCCCTGGCGGAAAAAAGAAACCGTCAGGAAAGAAGAAACAAAAAAAGCAGAAAAGAAAGAGAACAGGAAAAGCGTAGGAAGAAGCAGGAACGGGACCGCAGGAAACAGAAAAACATTCCTACAACAGCACAGCAGAGTATTCCGTATATTCGGATGCTGCAGGATGGTATTTGCCAGGTGACAAAGACCTTTTTCTCCAAGACGATTCAGTTTTATGACATCAACTATCAGCTTGCTTTAAATGAGGATAAGACCACGATATTTGAAAATTACTGTGATTTCTTAAATTACTTTGATTCTTCCATCAGTGTGCAGCTGTCCTTTATCAATCAGCAGGTGGATGTGGCAGAATTTGAGAAAAGCATTGACATTCCGGATCAGAACGATGACTTCAATGCCATTCGTGAAGAATACCGTACCATGTTGAAGAATCAGCTTTCCAAGGGAAATAATGGTCTGGTGAAGACAAAGTATATCACTTTTGGAATCGAAGCAGAAAGCCTGAAGGTGGCAAGGCCAAGGCTTGAAAGAGTCGAAACAGATATCTTAAATAACTTTAAGGTCCTGGGAGCACAGGCACATTCACTAAATGGTCTGGAAAGGCTGGAGATTCTATATCATGTGTTCAACCAGGATCGGATTGAACCATTTAAGTTCCAGTATAAGATGCTTCCGGAAACCGGATTAAAGACCAAAGATTTTATTGCACCGACTTCCTTTAACTTTTCCAAGAATCAGACATTTTTGATGGGAAGAACGCTGGGAAGTGTGAGTTACCTGCAGATTCTTGCACCGGAGCTTACAGACCGGATGCTTGCAGATTTCCTGGATGTGGATGACAGCATCAATGTCAACATTCATATCCAGTCCATTGACCAGAGTTCTGCAATCAAGATGATCAAGAGTAAGATTTCAGATCTGGATAAGATGAAGATTGAAGAGCAGAAACGGGCGGTACGTTCCGGTTATGATATGGACGTGCTTCCATCGGACCTTATAACCTATGGAGAAGAGGCGAAAAACCTGCTGGAAGATCTGCAGTCCAGAAATGAGAGAATGTTCCTTGTGACGGTTCTGGTAATGAATACCGCAAAGAAGCGTCAGAAGCTGGATAACAATATTTTCCAGGTGCAGGGAATCGCACAGAAATATAACTGTTCCTTAAAACAGCTGGATTATCAGCAGGAAGCAGCACTCATGTCCTGTATTCCGCTGGGAGTCAATCGGATTGAAATTCAGAGAGGGCTTACCACATCTTCAACAGCGATCTTCGTGCCGTTTACGACACAGGAACTGTTTCAGGAAGGGGAAGCTCTTTATTATGGACTGAATGCATTATCCAACAACATGATCATGGTTGATCGGAAGCGTCTGAAGAACCCAAATGGACTGATTCTTGGTACACCAGGTTCCGGTAAGTCTTTCTCAGCAAAGAGGGAAATTACAAACTGCTTTTTGATCACGGAAGACGATATCATTGTCTGTGATCCAGAAGCCGAATATTCGGCACTTGTGCAGGCACTGCATGGGCAGGTAGTTCGGGTTTCGCCAGTATCTGACCAGTATATCAATCCAATGGATCTGAACCTGAACTATTCCGAGGAAGATAATCCACTGTCACTGAAAGCAGATTTTATTCTGTCTTTGTGTGAGCTGATTGTTGGAGGAAAGAATGGACTGGAGCCGGTAGAAAAGACCATCATTGACCGCTGTGTACGGTTAGTATATCAGGAATATCTTGCCGATCCAGTGCCGGAGAAGATGCCAATCCTGGAGGATTTATACAACCTTCTGAGAAAACAGGAAGAGCCGGAAGCACAGCGACTGGCCACTTCGTTGGAAATCTATGTTACAGGTTCTTTGAATGTGTTTAACCATCAGACAAACGTGGATATCAATAACCGCATTGTCTGCTTTGATATCAAGGAACTTGGTAAGCAGTTGAAAAAGATTGGGATGCTCGTCATCCAGGATCAGGTTTGGAACAGGGTAACGATGAACCGTTCTGCCCATAAATCCACCAGATACTATGTGGACGAGTTCCATCTTCTCTTAAAAGAAGAACAAACTGCAGCCTACAGCGTGGAGATTTGGAAGCGATTCCGTAAATGGGGTGGTATTCCAACGGGCATCACCCAGAATATTAAGGATTTGCTGTCTTCCAGGGAAATCGAGAATATATTTGAAAATTCAGATTTTATTTATATGCTGAACCAGGCTTCCGGAGACAGGCAGATTCTGGCAAAACAGCTGAATATCTCACCAACTCAGCTGTCCTATGTAACCAACAGCAATGAGGGTGAAGGACTTCTGTTCTATGGAAATGTCATTATCCCATTTGTAGACAGATTCCCGAAGAATTCCCTCTATAAAATCATGACAACCCGCTTAGAGGAGACTTCTGAAGCAGGTTAAATCAAAGGAGAAAGCAATGGTACGAGCAATTTCATATGTATTAACTTTTAGTGGCGGTGCTGTATTTGGCATCGCTTTTCTCTGTTTATTACAGGCAGGGAAAGGGTATCCGAAGAAGGAGGAGTAATCAGTGGCAGAACAGAGAATGAAAGTCAGAGACAAGAAAGTCCAGAAGATGACCAAGGATGGTCTGGTGGAAGAAAACCTGACAGATAAATCTTCTGTTCGTGTCAGTAACCGTGTCGGTGATGTGCAGATGGGAAGAAAACAGGGGGAAAAAGAAGAAAACCTTGTGGATAAGTCTCCCCGCCAGTCTGAACGGAGTGGGAAAAATATTCGTCCCTCTGTGCAAAAATCCAGAGATGCACCGGAACTGATACGGACAGAGAAGCAAAGTGAGGATTTTGGACAGTGTAGTAAACAGCAAAATAGAAAAAGAATCCGTGCTGAAGTCGGAAAAGAATCCAGACTTGCAGAAAAATCCGAAGCCGGACAGTCAGGGAGACTGAAAGAAAAACGTGCTGATCTATCAGAAAACAGAGGAGACAGCCGGAGAAATCAGACAGGTGGCAGCAAAAAGCCAAAACAAAAACAACGTTTGAAGTTTGCTTATGAGGAAACTGGTGCTTCTGTGAAAAATGACAAAGATATGGAGAAATTGAACCAGATGGATACGGATGGAGTCAATTTCCGCCATCAGAAACAGAAAGAAAAAGCCAAAAAGTTTTCTTATGAAGAAGCAAGAAAGAAAAAGGAAGCAAAGCAGCATTCCAAGAAAGCACAGGTCTATCAGGCAAATGAAGGGGAAGCTCCTGGAAAGAAGAAATCCCGCTTGAAGTTTGGAGAAGGGGAATCTGTGAAAACTGAAAAAACTTCTGTTGTCAAGAAAGCAGGAAGTGCAACTTCCGCAGCATTGCACCGTGAGATCAGCAAAAATGAAGATGATAATGCGGCGGTAGAAGGTGCCCATAAGTTAGAAGAAAGCGGCGAAGGTGTTTACCGGCTGGAACAGAGAAGTGCCAGACGCAGGAAACAGAGGGCATCCAGAAAAAGAAGCAGACTTGAAAGACAGGAAGAGAAACAGACACAGGCTGCAGCCCGTCAGGAGCAGAAGAAGCTGAAAAAACAGATTCAGAAGCAACAGATCAAACGGGATTATGCCAAAGCGAAGAGAAGTGAACAGACAGTAGGAACAGCTACAAAAGGTACGATTGATTATATCAAGAAGATTGGCGGCAAAGTCACCAACTTCTTTAAAGAAAACCGGAAGGTGTATATCAGTGTAGCAGTTCTGATCGGATTGATGTTTCTGATCATAACGAATGTCACGTCATGCTCTGCAGTGTTTTTACAAAATGTGATCACTTATACCGGAACCAGTTATCTGTCATCGGATCAGGCAATCCGGGAAGCGGAACTGTATTACACACAGCTGGAAGCTAATCTGCAGGAGCGGATCAACAACATGGAATCTGAAGAACCGGGACATGAGGAATATCGATATAACATCGGACCTATTGAGCATGATCCGTTTATCCTGATCAGTTATCTGTCAGCAAAGTATGAAGAATTTACCTTTGAACAGGTAAAGCCAGAACTGGATGCTCTTTTTGCATTGCAGTATCGGTTAGAAACAGAAGCAGTCAATGAGACTGTGACAGAGACAGCAACTGTAAGAGTTGGAGAAGCTTTGGGACAAGTAGTGACCAGTGGATATTGTAACTGTCCGATCTGTTGTGGTATTTGGAGCGGAGGACCGACTGCCAGTGGAGCATATCCAACAGCCAATCATACCTTAGCAGTAGATGCTTCCAATCCGTTTGTTCCAATGGGGACAAAGGTGGTAATGAATGGTGTCGAATATACGGTAGAAGATACCGGAGCTTTCGCAAGATACGGTGTACAGTTTGATGTCTATTATGACAGTCATGCGGCAGCATCTGCACATGGACATCAAACATGGGAATGTTATCTGGCAGATGATAATGGAAGCCAGGAAGTGGAAGTGACCAGGACAAGAGATGTAGATGTGCTGAATGTCACCTTAAATAGTGGAAACCTGATGTCAATCTGTCAGGACAGGTTGGGATTTTTCCAGAAAGAACTGTTCAGTGCCTATAACGATACGAAAGGTAATTTACAGATGTTTGCGACACCGGTTGATTTTAACTGGTATTCCAGTGTGACCAGCTATTATGGTTATCGGATTCACCCGATTTCAGGTGCAAACCAGCTACACAATGGTATGGATATTGGTGCACCGGAAGGAACAAAAGTGATGGCAGGACTGACTGGAACGGTTACGACTTCTGCTTATAATGACAGCTATGGAAATTACGTCATTATCAAAGACAGCAAAGGTTATGAGCTTCGCTATGCACACCTTAGTAGCCGGAGCGTATCTGCAGGAGCATCTGTTAGCAAAGGTGATGAAATTGGTCTGGTAGGAAACACTGGAAATTCGACAGGAAGCCATCTTCATATTGAACTGTTAAAAAATGGAGAACGGTTAAACCCGATCTTTTATCTGGAAACAGGAGAAGGTTCCAGTTTTGGTGGCAATGAATACACCAGTGAAGCGGCACAGCGATTACTAGAAGAAGCGGCAAAATATCTCGGAACACCGTATGTGTGGGGTGGATATTCCCCAAGTGGATTCGATTGTTCCGGATTTGTAAGCTACTGTCTGACAAACTCTGGTGTAAGGAATACAGGAAGACTAACAGCACAGGGACTGTACAACATTTGTACACCAGTATCCCAGTCGGAGGCACAGCCGGGAGATTTGATTTTCTTTACTGGAACTTACGACGCAGGGGAGCCGGTAACGCATATCGGAATCTATGTAGGCAATGGTCAGATGATCCATTGTGGACATCCGGTGCAGTATACGTCCATCAATTCCCCATACTGGCAGAGTCATTTCTATGGATTCGGACGATGGTAAGAAAAAAGGGCGGCTGCATCAGCCGTCCGGAAAGGAGAACCGATGAAAAGTCTTGAAAAAGCAACGGCAGATTATGAGAAAGCCAAGGAAAAAATGGAAGCCTCCAAAGCCAGATATGAAGCAGATTTAAAGCGGTTCAAGGCTGCGGAGATTGCAAAAACAGAAGCGGAAAATCTGGAAATTGTAAGAATTATCCGTGCAATGGATATGAGTATTCCGGAATTGGAAGCTTTCAAAAAGAGAATGAAAAATGAACTGCCCGGCAGGGTAGAAATACAGAAGGAGGAAACAAAAGCCGATGATGAATCTGGAAAAAATGAAACAGAAGAAGAGAACAATTACTAAAAGCAGGGTAAAAAAGAGCTTGCTTGCAGCAACGACATTTCTTTGCCTGACATCGCCTATGCTCCAGACACAGACTGCTTATGCAGCTGAGAATACTACACCTGCAATCACGATTGAGAAGCCGGATGGCTGGAAACAGGGAGAAACAACCATTGCTGTTACGGTAGATGCCAGTCATATGCCGGAAGGTTTTTCGATAGCAAAAATTGAAGCAAAAGCAGGAAAAGATGGAAGCTGGAAGGATGTAACAGGAAGCGGAAGTATTACGATCACTGGAAATGAGACAGTGTACGTGCGTGTGACAGATGGTGATGGAAAGGTATATGAGCAGAATCGTTCTATTAAGTGTTATGACACAGAAAAGCCTACGCTTTCTGCATCTCTGACAGATGGTGTACTGACGATTCAGGGAAATGATACCGTTTCCGGCATTACTTCTGTGACAGTTAATGGCACCACTTATACAGATCTGAAGGATGGAATGCTGAGAGTGCAACTGACACAGAAAGATTTTACAACAAAACAGATTGAAATCACGGTAACGGATGGTGCCGAAAATACTTCTGAAAAGTATGTGTTGCAGAATCCTTATTATGAATGGGCAAAGAAGCAGGCAGAGAAACAGAAAACTTCAAGTGACAGCAATGGTGCGATGGCAACCACGACCAGTGCAGATGCAACTGGGACTGAGAAAACAACGACTTCACCACTTCCGCAGGATGCACAGGCTTCTGAGCCAACAGATGCAAAAGGAACTGTGGATGATCGGACAGTGACAGGTATTGAGGAACAGCTTAATAAAGAAGGCGAGACAGCAGATTCTGTTACCAAAACAGCTACGGAAGGCACAAAAGAGTTTTATACCATTTCAACTAAGAGTGGTAAGATTTTCTATCTGATTATTGATAATTCAAAATCTCAGGATAATGTGTATTTCCTTACCGAAGTCAGTGAGAAAGATCTGATGAACTTCACGCTTTCTGATTCAGTGACACTTCCGGAAGTAGATACTGTTTATGCAGAACCAGAGAAAAAAGCAGAGGAAGAAAAGCCGGAAACGACAGAGACAGATGAGAAAGATAAGGTAGAGGATGACATTCAGATGCCAGAAGATAAAAGCCCATTTGGAACGTATCTTCTGATTGCACTGGTAGCAGTCGGAGCTGCGGCAGGAGGATATTACTTCAAAGTCTATAAACCGAAGCATGAATATGATGACGAGGATGAGATGGAAGAGGATGAAGATGAATCCGAAGATTCAGAGTCAGAAAAACGGGAAGTAGACGATGCAGATGAGCAGGAAGAAAGTACAGAACCGGAAATCCTGAGAGATGAAGATTTTGACGATAATGTGCTGGAAGATGAAGAAGAGGAGCAGGAGTAAATGAAATTAGTGATTGCAGAAAAGCCATCGGTTGCGATGGCACTGGCTTCCGTGCTTGGAGCTAGAACAAGAAAAGATGGCTACGTGGAGGGAAACGGTTATATCGTTTCCTGGTGCGTAGGACATCTGGTTGGATTATGTGATGCATCGGAATACGATGAAAAATATAAAAAATGGAGATATGAAGATCTGCCGATTGTGCCGGAATGTTGGAAACACAAGATTTTGGAGGGCACAAAGAAGCAGTTTGGAATCTTGAAAAAACTGATGAGAGATTCAAAAGTAGATGAAGTGATCTCTGCTACTGATGCAGGACGTGAAGGAGAGTTAATCTTTCGTTTGGTGTATGAGCAGGCAGGATGCAGAAAGCCGATGAAGCGGCTCTGGATCTCTTCTATGGAAGAACAGGCAATTAAAGATGGATTTTCGTCATTAAAAGACGGTTCTTGTTATGACAGTCTCTATCAGTCAGCACTTTGCAGGGCAAAGGCAGACTGGCTGGTGGGAATCAATGCGAGCCGTCTTTTTTCCGTTCTGTATAACCAGAATCTGAAAGTTGGAAGAGTACAGACACCAACACTTGCCATGATCGTGGATCGAAATCAGAAGATCAAGGAATTTACCAAAGAGAAATATTATATGGCTCATATCAAGTTTGACGATATGGATGCGGTCACAGAGCATTTTCAGAAAAAAGAAGATGCAGATAGAGTGGCTGCGGACTGTATGGAGCGTATGTGCGAAGTGGAGAAGGATGATGTGAAAGAGAAAACGGTTCGCCCTCCAAAACTCTATGATTTGACCACTCTGCAGAGGGAAGCAAACAGAATGTTTGGCTATACCGCTCAGCAGACATTGGATGCCGTGCAGGAGATGTATGAGCAGAAGCTGGTCACTTATCCGAGAACAGACAGCCAGTATCTGACAGATGAGATGGGAGAAAGCACAGAAACTCTGATTCAGATGTTATTTGGGAAAATGCCTTATGCTGAAGGTCTGGAATATCAACCGGACGTGAGTAAGGTATTAAATTCAAAGAAAGTATCCGATCACCATGCGATTATCCCAACCATGGAAGTAGCCAAAGCAGATATTGGTGACCTGAAAGAACGAAGCCGCAAGATTTTGTATCTGATCAGTGCCAGGGTTCTGACAGCAACTGCAGATCCTTATATTTATGAGAGTCATAAATGTCAGATTACCTGCAATTATCATACGTTTTATCTCAATGCAAAGAAAACAAAACAGGAAGGGTTCAAGACAATTGAGAAAAAACTGAAACAGTTCTTTGGAATCATTGCAGAAAAAGAAGAGCCGGAGCTGGATATCTGGGCAGGCAAGCATTATGGTCCCTGTGATTCTTTTGTATCGGAGCATTTTACACAGCCACCGAAACAGTACACAGAAGATACTCTGCTTTCTGCAATGGAACGTGCAGGAAATGAAGAACTGACCGAAGATACGGAAAAGAAAGGACTTGGCACACCGGCAACAAGGGCAGCAATTATTGAAAAACTGATTCAGTCTGGCTTTGTGAAAAGGGAAAAGAAAAATCTGGTGCCGACAGATGATGGGAATGTGCTGATTACGGTTCTACCGGATGAGATTAAATCTCCGAAGATGACAGCAGAGTGGGAAATGGCATTGAATCACATTGCCCAGAATACAGAGACAGCAGATGAATTCCTAAATGGGATTACAGAGCTGATGCAGGAACTGGTTGCCAGATACCAGGGAATTTCAGAAGAAAAGAAAGAGCAGTTTCAGGGAAAGGCAAAAGGAGAAGTCATTGGCAAATGTCCCCGCTGTGGAGCAGATGTCCGGGAAGGAAAAGTAAACTTTTACTGTTCTGACCGGAATTGTGCTTTTACCTTGTGGAAGAATGATAAATTCCTTGCAAGCCAGGGAAAAAAGATGGATAAGGTGGCAGCAAAGAAGTTCCTGTCTAAAGGGAAAATCCATTATAAGGATCTGGTATCCAGAAAAACAGGGAGACAGTATGAAGCAACTGTGGAAATGGTTGATCCCGGCGAGGGAAATGTACAGTTCAATCTGATCTTCCCACAACGATAAGTAGTGTATTGCAGGCAGTCTAAGGACTGTCTGTTTTTAATACAAATATATGAAAGAGAGGACCTTAGCATGAAGAAAAAAGGTAATTTTAGAAAAGTAGTATCTGGCTTGCTGGCAGGCATGACAATGCTTAGTACAGTGTTGTCTCCGATGACGGCATATGCAGCGGAGATCCAGCCAGAGGAAAAACCTCCACTTTATGAGGAAGTGAAAGACCTTTTGGATGAAGATGAGGTGGTGACTGCCAAAGATTATGAAATTGAAACAGGCAGTGTATTTGATGTGAAATCAGACTTTACAGGACTGGAAATCAAGGATGATAATAAGGTTAAAGTCACATTTGAGGAAGCAAAGAATGACAAGAATGAAGATTTTACGACAGATCATGTGGACACTTACAAAGCGGTCTATTATGTGGAACCGGTAAATCAAGAGCATCCGAAGTACCAGATCAGCCGAAAACTGATTGTGCGTGAGAAAGCAACAGAAGCTCAGACTGAAACTGCAGGGAGTGAAGCAGTGACCGAATCAGAAACCGCTGGCAGTGAACAGCAGACAGAGGAAGCGGAGGATTCAGAAGCAGACTCGGAGATTACCGATATTGACGCTGATGAATTTGATGATTTAGTAGAGCAGGCACAGAATCAGGATACCTATGATGAAGAATCAGGGTTAGAGCTTCATGATGTTTTGGAACAGGCAGGAGACGAAGGTGTGGATCTTGATGCTATGGAAGAGGGAGAGATTGCAACATTTGAAGCAGTTTCAGCTTATTCAGCAAGAAGTACACAGCAGGTAACAATTGAAAAAGGACCACTGTATAGATATGCAGATTATAATCTTGGAACCTATCTGACAGAGCCGTACTATATCAGCTACGGAAACGTCAGAGCAATTGCGTATTGTGTACAGCCAGCTAAGCCAGGACCTGGATCTGGAAATTATACAATTACAAAGATTGGAGACAATCAGGCGTTAGCAAAAGTGTGTTATTACGGCACAGATGCCGCAGGGAGCGAAAGCTTTTTTGCGAATAAACACACGGATTTTTCAGAAGGAAAAAGATTCATCATCATTCACATGGCTGCATCATATGCCAACGGAAGCAGTGATGCATTTTACGGAACCAATGCTACAGGAGAGGCTTTGGCAAAAGAACTCTATAATTATTGTGTGAATAAGCCGGAAATACCAGATGTAGCGATGTCATTTTCAAAGCCGGATGTAAAAGCTTATGTAGATAGAAATGTTCAGAGAACGGAGAACATTAAGTTCAACGCATCTTCCCAGCAGAAAATCACAATGGACTTACCAAAAGGAGTAAAGCTCCATAATGTATCTACTGGAACCGTAAGTGCGGCAGGTGCAAGCGTAACAATTGGAGGAGGAACCACGTTTTATCTCTCAGCTCCTCTGACACAGACAAGAGATGTAAGTGATACTTTTTCTGCAAAAATGAAGGGAAGTATTACAAAAGATTATTCAGCATATAAATTGACTACGAATGCAAGTGTTCAGGATCTGGCATTTGTATTTGGAGAAGGTGTTGCTGATGAAAAATATGTAAGCTTAAAGGTGTCATGGATTGAACAGGCTACGATCGAAATCGTAAAGAAAGACGATACAGCGAATGTCAATCTTGCAGGTGCAGTATTTGGCGTTTACAGCGATGAGGCTTGTACAAAGCTGATCACTCAGATGCCTGCAACAGATAAGAATGGAAAATCCTCTGTTACGATTATCAAGACACAGGATACCGTTTATCTGAAAGAAATCACAGCACCACAGGGATATGTAGTAAATGCAACGGCAACAAATGTAAAACTGGTAGCAAGTAAGACCTCAGCTGTAACCGTGGAAAATAAGGAGCAGCTTGCAGAGCTTACTGTTTATAAAGAAGGTCAGGTGCTTACCGGAGCAGAAGTCAGTGAGAGTGGAACCGTATTCCATTATGAGAACCGCAGACAAAAAAATGCTGTTTACAACGTGTATGCCGGAGCAGATATTGTGACTGCGTATGGTACAAAAGTGTACAGCAAAGGTGATCTGGTGAAAGAAAATCTGACAACAGGTGAGAATGGCTCTGTTACCCTGAAGAATCTCCATCTAGGAACTTATGTGGTAAAAGAAGCAAAAGCACCGGACAACTTCTATAATGGCGGCGAAGAAAAGACAGTGACGCTGACTTATGCCGGACAGAATAAAGAAGTTGTATTTGCGGATGTCACCTTCAACAATGAGCGTCAGAAAGCAGAAGTCACTGTAGTAAAACAGGATAAAGATACAAAGAAACCGCTGGAAGGTGGTATTTTCGCCCTGTATGCGGCAGACGATATCAAAAATGCAGATGGTGTAGTTGTTGTAAAGAAAGGCACCCTGATTGAGAAAGCCACTACCGGTGAGGATGGAAAGGCAAAATTCACAGCAGATCTGCCTATCAATCATTCCTATTCCGTAAAAGAAGACCAGGCACCAGAAGGCTATGTAAGAAATACAGAAGACGTGTATACGTTCAAGTTCTCTTACACCAATGATAAAGAAGCAACCGTATCTTTCGCCCATACCTTCAGCAATGACCGTGTGACAGCAAAAATCAATTTATTCAAAGTTGATAAAGAAACAGGAAAAGCCGTTCCGCAGGGCGATGCAACACTGAAAGGTGCAGTCTACGGATTATATGCCCGTGAAGATATCGTGCATCCGGATGGAGCAACCGGTGTGATTTATAAAGCAGGGGAACAGGTGGCTTCTCTTACAACGGATGAAAAAGGACAGGCTTCTGTAGATGGCTTATATCTTGGCAAATATTACGTCAAGGAGATCACACCACCGACCGGATACCTGGCAGATACAGAAGAACATGATCTTGAATGTAGTTATGAAGGTGATATGACTGCAGAAGTAAAAAGAGAATGCATTTCCAGTGAACAGGTGATCAAGCAGCCGTTCCAGATTATCAAAGCAGCCAACAATGGAAAGACCGATGCAGATCTGTTATCCGGAGCCGGATTTACAGTTTATCTGAAATCTTCCCTTACAAAGAAAGCAGATGGAAGCTATG
>ERZ1027005.462-NODE-462-length-16675-cov-12.625090_pt1 | contig 16675 bp, 13 predicted proteins | sample MGYA00519450_ERZ1027005 | MGnify/ENA primary metagenome ERZ1027005 (study PRJEB26926, sample SAMN06164870) | human gut metagenome | biome: ENVO:00009003; feature: ENVO:2100002; material: ENVO:00002003 | host: Homo sapiens | place: USA | collected 2012 ...
AAGCCACCCAAAACCTCATTACCGCCCTTTATCCGAGATTGTCCCATGAGGACGAGTTGCAAGGCGAGAGTAATTCCATATCGAACCAGAAAAGGATTTTGGAAACCTACGCCAAGCAGAACGGCTTTACCAATCTGCGCTGGTACACCGACGACGGCTTCTCCGGCGCGAACTTCCAGCGCCCCGGTTTTCAAGCCATGCTTGCAGACATTGAAGCCGGAAAAGTCGGAACCGTCATTGTGAAAGACATGAGCCGGTTAGGGAGAAACTACTTGCAGGTAGGGTTTTACACGGAAATGCTGTTCCCTCAAAAGGGAGTGCGGTTTATCGCTGTCAACGACAATGTGGACAGCGCAAACGGCGGCATGGACAACGATTTTACCCCTCTGCGAAATCTGTTCAACGAATGGCTGGTGAGAGATACGAGCAAGAAAATCAAGGCAGTAAAACGAGCAAAAGGCATGAGTGGCAAGCCTGTTACCAGCAAGCCGGTATATGGCTACCTCATGGACGAGGACGAGAACTATCTCGTTGACGAGGAAACCTCGCCGGTTGTCCAGCAGATATACCAGCTTTGCCTTGCCGGGAATGGCCCGACCAAGATTGCCCGTATGCTTACGGAGCAGCAAATCCCTACGCCGGGGACGCTGGAATACCGCAGGACGGGCAGCACCCGCCGCTACCACCCCGGCTATGAGTGCAAATGGGCGACGAACACCGTCGTTCATATCCTCGAAAACCGGGAGTACACCGGCTGTCTGGTAAACTTCAAGACGGAGAAGCCCTCTTACAAGGTCAAGCACAGTGTAGAGAACCCCGTGGAGAAGCAGGCTGTTTTTGAGAACCACCATGAGCCTATCATAGACCGGGAAACATGGGAGCGTGTGCAGGAGTTACGCAAGCAGCGCAAACGCCCGAACCGCTATGATGAAGTGGGGCTGTTCTCCGGTATGCTGTTCTGCGCCGACTGCGGCCATGTGATGTACCAGCAGCGGTATCAGAACAAAACCCGCAAGCAGGACTGTTACATCTGCGGCAGCTACAAGAAGCGCACACACGACTGTACGGCGCACTTTATCCGCACCGACCTGTTGACCGCCGGTGTCCTCTCCAATCTCCGGCAAGTGACGGAATACGCCGCCAAGCATGAGAGCCGCTTTGTGAAGCTGCTTATCCAGCAGAACGAGATCGGCGGCAAGAGAAAGACCGCCGCAGTTACCAAGCAGCTTGAACAGGCGCAGGAGCGCATTGCCGAAGTGAGCCGCATTATCAAGCGGCTGTATGAGGACAATGTGAACGGCAAAATCAGCGACGAGCGTTTCATGGAAATGTCGGCAGACTATGAGCAGGAACAGCGGGAACTGAAAGACCGCGCCGCCGCTTTGCAGGCAGAACTGGACAAGTCGCAGGCCGCCACCGTCAACGCGGAAAAGTTTATGGGTATCGTCCGAAAGCACCTTGCCTTTGAGGAATTGACCCCCACCCTCTTGCGGGAAATGATTGAGAAAATCGTCGTGCATGAGTGCAGCTATGACGAGAACGGCACCCGCAGGCAGGACATTGAGATTTATTACAGCTTTGTCGGCAAGATTGACTTGCCCGAAGCCTAATGCCCGACCTATCCGACACAATGGCCAAGTGCCGGATAGGAACGGCAAAATTTTTTACACTTCTATTGCTTCTTTATCGCACATCAATAAAATCACAGGGTATGAAGCAGCTTATGGCAGGTATTGCACTTATTGCTGCCGGCGTACTTCTCGTGCCGGTACTCGGTCAGATGATGAATCAGGCTCAGAGTAAATAATGAGAGTAAGCAAAAATAAACTTGTGCCCCGTTGGGGCATAAGTCGGAAAGAGGGCGATTGTCTGGATTGTTGAGGACTTTATGAACGCTCTCGAAAATTGGTTCAAGGAAATCCTTTCGGGAGCTATTGAAGGCTGTCTTAATACAGTCAACGATATGCTGTCGGGTGCACTCAACAACAACGATGATACCGGATTAAACGGAATATTTTCTCAGTTTCTCGGTGACCCGACAACCTTTACAGGTACTACCGGTTCGGGCGGTACAAGTATATGGACAACGATTGAAAAGCTGTCGAACGATGTAATCGTACCGATAGGTGCGTTTATGTTGATGATTGTTGTGTGCTATGAGCTTTTTTCAATGGTTGTTGAGGGCAATAATTTCAGAGATTTTGATGATTCAATTTTTATTCGTTGGATATTAAAATCGTTCTGCGGAATATTACTCGTAAGCAATGTCTTTTACATAGCGACCGGTATTTTTGTGTTCGGCACGGATGCCGTCAATTCGGGGCTTAATACGCTGTTTGGCACAGGCAAATTTATTTCGGCTGATGTTGTTAATTCGTCCGGTTTTCATCAGGCTTTGATGTCGCAGGATATAGGTACGCTGATAACTACGCTGATTATTGCTTTTGTTATCATCATCGTTTCGTTTGTTCTGTTGGCGGCAATTGTAATTGTGCTTGCATCAAGGATTATTGATGTGTATATGATGCTCTCAATATCCCCTATTCCTATGGCTACTATGATGAACAAGGATTGGGGCGATATCGGCAAGAATTGGCTGAGAAATCTGCTTGCTCTCGCTTTTCAGGGATTTTTCATTATCGTTGCACTTGCAATATTCAAGACCTTGTTCAATAACACTTTGAAAAATATGATGAGCGGACAGGATGTTGTAATGACAATGGCTACCTTACTCGGCTTTGTTGTTGCATTTATCTTCACAATATTCCGAACATCAAGCATTTCGAAGTCTGCTTTTGCGGCACACTAATCCAAATTCACTGACTTGTGCCCCATTGGGGCACAAGTTAAAAGGAGTTTTTTATGCAACAAAATTTCGTTAAGATACCAAAAGACTTGTCTTTAATCAAGCAAAAATTTATTTTTGGTTTGACAAAACGACAGGCAATGTGTTTTGGTATCGGTCTTGCAATGGGTATTCCTGCATTTTTCATAATTAAGACGGTAACAAGCAACATTACCGTAGCTGTCATAGCTCTCGGAATCTTTGCTTTTCCGGGCATCGCCTGCGGTTTGTTCACCAAAAACGGTATGTACTTGGAGGAGTATCTCAAGTTGCTTATCTCGTTTATGAGACAACCGAGAGTCAGAACATATCAGAGTAAATCTCCGATGGCAATGATTCTGAACCAAATCGAATACAGCAAATTAAAACGCAAACTCATTGCCGCCGGGGTTGATATATCAGAGTTTAATAATACGAAGAAGGTGAGCATTATTGCCAAACTCAAAATCAAAAAACAGTAAAAATCAAAAAAACACCTTAACAAAGGAAGAAATACAGTCGATTAAGGCACGGATGGCAAGGCTTAAAAAAGAAAATGAAGAAGATTCCTCATCTACTCAGGCTATTCTGCCGTACAAAACAATGTTTCCTGACGGCACCTGTCACATCGGCGGTCAAAAATATTCACAGACAGTTGAATTTTATGATACAAATTATCAGCTTGCAACATATGAAGAAAAGGACAGTAAATTTTCGGCTTGGTGTGATATTCTCAATTATTTCGATGAAACAATCGAATTTCAAAATACCTATGAAAATCAGGTTATTGACAAGGAGTCAATGATTCAGTATGTACAGATTGATTCCGTTGACGATGATTTTAACGATGTTCGTAAGGAATATTCGGATATTAGAGTTAATAATTTGCTCGGCGGTAAAAACGGCAGAAGCGTGAAGAAATATCTGACTTTTACAACCGAAGCGAAAAATATTCGTGAAGCAAGAGCAAAATTAAGTACGGTATCACAGGAAATTATAAGATTGTTTGGCGATATGAAGGTACGCTCAAAAAAGCTGAACGGAGAGCAACGATTGGAATCAATGTACCAATCACTCAACCCGTTTACAACTCAGCCGTTTTTGTTCGATTGGGAGCTTGTTAAAAAAGGATATAACACCAAAGACTTTATTGCCCCTGCATCCGTTAAGTTCACCGGAAAAAACAAGTTTGAAATTAACAACGCTTACGGTTGCGTTACATCAATTAACATTCTTGCCGGCGAATTATCTGACGGTATTATCTCAGACTTCCTCGATAACACCGAGGGTCTTGCTTCTCTAAATTTTCATATCAAGCCTTTTGACCAATTAAAGGCGTTAAAATACATTCGTGGAAAACTGTCTGATGTTCAAAAAATGAAAATTGATGAACAAAAAAAGGCTTTTCAAAGCGGCTACGATTCTGATATTTTGCCCGAAAGCATACAGATATATCTTGAAGAATTACAGGGAATGCTTGAAGAGCTTAACAGCAAGAACGAACGACTTTTTGAGATTACAGTCACAATTCGTAATTATTCAATGACCAAAAATCAAGCTTCGTTACAACTTGAAACTCTGTCAAGAATAACGCAAAAAAATAACTGCAAGCTCATATCTCTTGATTATCTTCAGGAACAGGCATTAGCTTCATCTCTGCCGCTCGGTTATAATGCTGTACCGATTGTGCGTGACCTTCCTACCAGTTCGGTTGCCGTTTTTATACCATTCTCTACACAGGAGATTTTTCAACCGAGCGGCTGTTATTACGGACTTAATCAAGTCACAAAAAATATGATTTTAGCCGACAGGCTCAAACTTAAAAACCCTAACGGTCTGTTTCTCGGTACACCGGGTTCAGGTAAATCGTTCTCGGTTAAGCGTGAAATTACAGATATATTCCTGACGAGGAGTGACGATATTCTTATTACCGACCCTGAAGGTGAGTATTATCCCCTTGTTGAACATCTTGACGGTCAGGTTGTAAAAATATCTACCAACAGTCCTCATCACATAAATCCGCTTGACATCAATCTGATTGACGATATGGAGGGTGAAAATCCACTCTCCACAAAATCGGATTTTATCATTTCTCTGTGTGAGCTTGTTGTGGCTGATAAGTACGGATTAACCTCGGAGGAGCGTTCGGCGATTGATAAATGTACAAGGCGATTGTACAACGATTATCTGATGCATAATCCGACAAAGGAGAATATGCCGACACTCGCAGACCTTAACAAGGAATTTACTGCACCCGATGTTATAAATGTGTTAAGCAGGGTACATAACTCGCTCGAAATGTATGTAACGGGTTCTCATAATGTATTTTCATACCGCACCAACATTGACATCAGTAACAGACTTGTCTGCTTTGACATTAAAGAGCTCGGCAGTCAGCTCAAGAAGATTGCGATGCTCATTATTCAAGACCAAGTTTGGAGCAGAGTTGCTCTGAACCGAAACAAAAAGACCACACGCTACTACATAGATGAGTTTCATTTGCTTTTGAGAGAAGAACAGACAGCAAGATATTCAGTAGAAATGTGGAAGCGTTTTCGTAAATGGGGCGGAGTGCCGACAGGCATTACACAAAATGTTAAGGACTTGTTGTCATCGGCAGAAATAGAAAACATTCTTGATAACTCCGACTTTATTTATATGCTCAATCAATCTGACGGTGACCGTCAGATTTTACAGAATAAGCTTGAAATATCGAATGCACAAATCAAGTATGTTAAAGGCTCGAAGCCCGGTCACGGTCTTGTGTTCTACGGAGATACAATTCTTCCGTTTGAGGACGAATTCCCGGAAGATACCCTTATGTTCCAATTGCTGAACACAGATCCAACCAAGCGAAAAAAGGCATTAAAACCGCCTAAGGAAAAGATGAAATAGTGAGGTGATGGTATGGGCTTGACCGGTAAAGAATTTCATTTAAAACTTGAGCGAAAGCCCGGTCGCTTAATCAAAACACATCATACTCATCTTAAAATAGTCAGAGCTGATGCTCCTGCGTTCAAACAGCGTGGATTGTTGCATAAAATTGATGATTTACCTCGAAGAATTGAGGGTGACAAACCTCCTCTGATTACAAAACGCATTAACAATATGCGTCCGAAAAGTACATTCGGCAAGAGTGCAAAGGTTTCCTTAAAGGCTGTAAATAAAGTCCGTAAATTCACTACATCAGCTGCGTGGAGAACGGCACTTGCTTCTGAAACAGTTGTTCTGACCGCTAAGGATTTAGCTCAGAATAAATTTGAGCAAAAATTAAGGTACAATGCGGATACGATTGATACCGGCAAGGCTGTTCTTGCTTCCGTAACCACAGTAAGAACGCTTAACAATATTCGTAAGACTCTAATATCCCACCATACTCAAAAAAAGGAATTCAAGGGATATAAGCTTGCCGCAAAGTCGAATAAGCTGAAATATAAATCCGCTAAGCGTAAATTTAAGACTCAGAAAAAGGATTATAAATCAGCTGTTTCGGCTCGAAAACTAAAGCTGAAAAAAGTTTCACGAAGCTTTAAGCGTACAACGGTTATCAAAGGTAAATCATCAGGCAAATTCATTGTTATTAAGAAAAAAGTCAAGATTACCCGTAAGGTCGGCAAAAGGAAAAAACTGCTAAAAAAAGAATTAAAGCTAAATAAAAAGCTCAGTAAAATTCCGAAAAAGCAGTTTAAAAATAATAAAAAGCTCAAAAAGCTGACAAAGCCGAAAAGCCTTGTGCGTATGGCGGTGGGCGGTATGGCTAAAGGCGGAATATACCGTTTCAGCAATCGAATTGCTCAGGAAGCTCAGGATAACGATTTTGTCAAAGCTGGACAAAAAGTTGTCAATATGGCAAAACAGGGTAATCAGGTAAAAAAAGCTGTTAAAGCCCATAAAATCAATAAATCCCAAAAACGCACACCAAAGCTCAATAAAAAGCAAAACAAACTTAAACAACGGCAGAGCAAACTGCAAAGGCAGCAACAAATCAAAAAACGCAACAAAAAACCCAAACCAAAAACAAAGCCTAAAACCTCTCAAAAGGTAGCTGAAATTGCAAAGAAGTTTGTAGGCTTCATATTTAAGTTTTTTGCGGCGGTTGCAGCTCCTCTGTTGATTGTGATTTTTTTCTTTACTTTAATTTTGATGATTTTCGGCGGAGGAGCTTCAAAAAACTCTGCCATTCTCGGCACTTATTACTGCAATGATTACGATATGTCGAGAGCAATTGAATCGTACACTAATATTGCTTATGAGTATAATAGCAACCTCATTCGTTGCAAAAGCAAAAACGAATGGCGTCAGGGGCTTAAAAGCCTTAAAGTCAATACGGACAGTATGGACGATACACCAACTAAATATTATTACGGCAAAAATATCGTTCAGAACTACGAACCTGTGTATGACTTTGATGCAAACAAACTAATTGCTTTTATGTGTGCCTATACTTATGATTTTACCGATGCGGACGATAAAGAGCAAAGTTGGAGTTATGATGATGACAAGTTTGATGATATTCTACAAGACCTTTTCGATAAAGAATACAGCTTTAAATACAAGTATGTCAACGGTTCTTATTGGCTTGAGTTAAGCTCCTACGATGCTTATCCCGGTGATGCGTCCGATGACTTGTATTACTGTAAAGGGTCGGGTGTAACAACAGCTAACGGTAAGAAATACGGATATATTGATTTTGGCTCTTTGGGAGTACCGAATGCAATTAAGTCATATGCGAGCGGTACGATGGTGTATTTTGATAACTCAACCGGTGAAATCAAAAACAGCAAAAAAAACTATGCAAAGACCGGATATTATTTTCAAAACCTGAGTAAAGCGGTCAGAGCCCCCGATGGCGGTATAATACCGGCTTTTTATACAACAGTCAACAAAGACGGTGAAAGCTTCTTAGGGTTTCGTGGTTCGGGAACAAGTGTGTACCGAAAAACTCAGCTTACAGCAGACGGCAAAAACTTTGACTGGGCAATGGCTGATGATGATGTAAAAACACGCTTTGGCGATAAAGACAGGCAAGCTGTCAGATTTTACAAGCGTGATACCTATATTACCGATTGCAGTCTTTACACTAATGTCAAACAAGTCAGAAGCTTTGATGACGCAATTTATGCAGTCTTAAACTCCAAAAGTCAAAGTCTGTATTCTTCTCAAACAAAAATCAAAGAGGATTATGCACAGCGTAAGCAGTATTATCAAATATTATCCTGTCAGGAAAAGGACGATGACGGTAATACAGCCACAACATACGGCTTGCACCAGTCCTTTGAGTGTAATCCCCTGCCCGGCAATTTTACCAATGCCCAAATATATAACAACTTCGGGTACGATGTAGTAAGTTGGTATAATCGCCATTGTCAAAATACTATGCACTACGGCACAGACTTTGTTGCAAGCAAGGGTACTAATGTGTATTCACTTATGGACGGCAAAGTCGAAAGTATTGATACATCAAATCATACTATTGTTATTGTCACCGAGAAAGACCGTAACATATGGTATGAAAACGATACCGCACGAACATTTAAACTGACATACGGTAATATAACTCCTAAAACAGGCTTAAAAAAGGACAGTAAAGTTAAATTAGGAGATTATATCGGCAAAGTTGATAGTTATAAGCATTGTGACGGTAACGATACTAAGGCTAATCAAAATTATTTGCATTTAGGTGTGCAAATAAAGTACGGTCTGGTGTGGCACGATGTTGACCCGCAATTTTTGATTTACCGTGAAAACAAATAATAACTTATGCCCCGTTGGGGCATAAGTTGAAGGAGGAAATAAAATGCCTGTAAACAGCGTTCAAAAGCTTGATACACTTAGGCAAAGTCTAAATGCACTTACTGAAAAAATCAATTCATTGATTGCAAAAAAGAAATCCCTTGAAAAGCAAATCAGCGAATTAGAGGAAAAAGAATTTATGACAATTATCAAAGCTAATAACTGTACGGTATCAACCTTAAATGAGGATTTAAAAATAATTAAGCTCCTCAAAGAGAATAATCTCACCGAACAGGATATTATTGATATTATCAGAGAATTAGGAGGTTCAAATGTTGAAAAAGAAACGCAAACCGTATAAAAGATTACTTGCTGTCCTTATGACGGCAGCTATGTGCCTATCTATGTCATTGTGCAGTATGGCATCGGTTTCTGCCGCACAAACAACTAAAGGTGAAGAATCATCTGCTTCCGACAGCAGTAATACATCGGATAATTCCGACCATTCTGATAATGCAGACAATTCATCATCAAACAACAGCGAAAGCAGTTCAAGCTCAGATGACAACAAAACAAATTACGATTGGTCGAAGAATACAACAGGCAACGCAAATCTTGCCGCAGATGAAACAATCGTGATGGAAAACGGTACATATCAGCTTATTGCCGTAACAACAAGAGATGATGATGTGTTTTATGTCATTATTGATAAGACAAAAACTGAAAACAATGTTTACTTTCTGAACGAGGTTGATACAGCCGACCTTGATAAGCTTGCAAAAGATGACAGCAATGTATCAAGCGGAGGTGAGGATACTTCAGAGCCTACAACCGCTCCCGATGAAGAAGCACAGACAACAGATAATACCGATAGTACATCATCAGGCAACAATCAGTATATGATTTATCTTGTAATAGGCATTGTAATTCTCGGTGGTATTGGCTTTGCTTTTTATAAGCTTAAGGGCAAAGGCGGTAAAAAATCGTCAAACAATGAATCCGAATACACAGACGAAGATTTTGATTATCAGCCTGAAATCAACGAAGATGAAGAATCGGAGAGTAAATAATTATGTCAGTATTGGTTATTGCCGAAAAGCCGTCAGTTGCAAATACTGTTGCGACTGTCCTCGGTGCAAATAAAAAAGGTGTAAACTATTTATACAATGACCGGTATATCGTATCGTGGTGTTTGGGTCATCTTGTCAAGCTTGATGACCCGGTTGCCTACGGGGATAGGTTTGCCGAAAAACCGTGGAAGTTTGAAAACCTACCCATTATCCCTGAAAAGTGGAAGTTTTCGGTTGGCGGTTCGACAAAATCTCAGTATTATGTTCTGAAAAGCCTGATTGAACGAGATGATGTAAATGAAATTGTATGTGCAACCGATGCAGGACGGGAAGGCGAATGTATTTTCCGTTATATGTATTACAAAACGGGCTGTACAAAGCCGGTCAAAAGATTGTGGGTTTCATCTCTTGAGGAAAAAGCTATTAAAAAGGCTTTTTCCGAGCTTAAAGATGACTCGGAATATGACAATCTATACCGTGCAGGACTTGCAAGAGCTAAAGCCGATTGGCTTGTCGGAATGAATGCCACAAGGCTGTTTTCTGTGCGGTACGGTTTGTTGCTCAACATTGGCAGAGTACAAACACCCACCCTTACAATGATTGTTGACCGAAACAACAAGGTTAAAAACTTTGTGAAAGAGCCGTTTTACAAGGTTGATATTGATTGCGGTGATTTTAAGGCAACAAGCGTTGATGACTTTAAGTCGGAGTATGAAGCTGGCAAGCTTGCTGAATGTGTTGATAAGTCGGATTTTACGGTTGTTGATTTAACGGAGCAACAAAAGTCTGTTGCTCCGCCAAAACTCTATGATTTAACTGCTTTGCAGCGTGATGCAAACAGCATTTACGGTTATACCGCACAGCAAACGCTTGATTATTTGCAGTCGCTTTACGAAAAGAAGCTTGCTACATATCCTCGCACGGACAGTAACTATATTACTGATGATATGGAATCTACAGCAAAAAATCTTATTGAAAGCGTTTACGGTGTATATGAAAAAATACCACAGACACCCACTGATGTTACAAAAGTTATCAACAACGCAAAGGTATCAGACCACCACGCATTACTGCCAACTGAACAGATAACAAGCTATGACTTATCGTCATTGCCGACAGCAGAATACAATATATTGTTTATGCTTGCTGTCAGACTTTGTGTTGCAACAGGTGATGATTATGTATATCGTACATTCACTTGTGAATTAAAATCTAATAACAGCGATAAACCATTTGTTTCCAAAGCAACATATCCCGTTAATCTCGGTTGGAAATTTATTGACATATCTGCTAAAGAAAAAGATAAAAACGAAGTAGATAAGTTGTGTTGCGGAGATGAAGTGCCTGATAAAATACAGCGTAACAGTAAATATTGCTCCGTACCTGCAAGCGTATCAGAACACTTCACTTCACCGCCAAAGCAATATACGGACGCTACTTTATTGTCTGCTATGGAAACAGCCGGAAATACCGATTATGTTGAGGACAGCAATGTTGAAAAAAAAGGACTCGGTACTTCTGCAACCCGTGCAGGCATTATCGAAAACCTTGTTAAGCGACAATACATACAGCGTGACGGCAGGAAAATTTTGCCGACCGAAAAAGGCATTCAGCTCATAGACTGTGTTCCCGATGATGTCAAATCTCCGAAAATGACGGCTGTATGGGAAACCGCTTTGCAACACATTGAAAAAGGTGCTGCAAGTGCCGATGAATTTATGAATCAGATTGAGGACAGCGTAAAGTATCTTGTTGATACATACAGCGAGGTTGACAACAGCAAGCATTTTACCCGTTGGGAAACAGTCGGCATTTGTCCCAAATGCGGTCAGAAAGTTCTTGCATATCCAAAGTCATACGCTTGTGAAAATAAAGAGTGTGATTTTGTCATATGGAAAAACATATGCGGTAAGAGCCTTTCATCAGCACAGGCTGTAAAGCTCTTAACTAAAGGCAAGACGGACACGCTCAAGGGCTTGAAGTCCAAATCAGGCAAATCCTTTGACGCAGCTATTAAACTTAACTCGGATTTTAAAACAGAGTTTGTTTTTTCAAGCTCTTCAAAATCTAAAAAATCTTACAGGAAGTAAACTATGGAACGAGAACGCTCAAGACAGGAACAGACTGCCGACACCGACAAGCTGTATCCACAAATAGCAGAAGCTCTTAATATATCTATCTCTCAGCTTGAGCAGTACCCATCCGATATGAAACAGATCCTTTGTCAGGCTTACATCAACAATTGTGAGCTTGGCAAGGATGATGTTGCCGAAGCTCTGAACGGTATAGTCAATCTTGATGTTGATGAGGTGGGTATCAAAGAGGTTGAAAAGCAACAGGACAATACTGCCGTTGATAATGAGTTACGGCAAACCGAAGTCACAGAACGAAAAAACAAACGGTCATACTTATTGAGCAGAAATCAAATTCTTCAAAATGCACGAACAATTGCCGACTCCGATAAATCAAAACAATATGACCGTCAGCAACCGGAAAACATAACAAGGAATAATAACAGTTAGGTGGATTATGAACAAATTTATACATACAACAATTAAGCTCTCCTTTTTGTCTGTCATAATATCTATGACAGCGTTACTCAATACAGCACCCATAGCAGGTGCAACAACACAGACTGCTCATAATGGGCAGTCTGTTGTTGATAACAGACTTATAAATCCCGAAATAGGAATACATATAACCGTAGATGATGTAAGCAAAGATTATTATGTGCCTATGGGGACAGTTAGCAATGCACTAAATTATCTTAATATATCACTCTCGGATGATGATATATTAAATGCTGATTTATCAGACACGGTCTATCTCGGTCAAGAGATTAAAATTGACCGTGTTAATTATGCTTGCTATCCGATATACAAATCTATCCCATACAAAACTGTTGAACAGGAGTCGGACAAACTTTTTGTCGGACAAACCAAAATGCTCCAAAAAGGCAAACCGGGCAGTACAGAATACATATATAAGGATAAATATGTAAACGGCGAACTTATATCACATAAATGTATTAAGCAACAAGTATTGACATATCCGACCGATAAGATTATAGTTAAAGGTAACAGGAATATTGATATTATCAATAAATCTTATAATAACAAAACAAGCTATCTTATCAAAACAAAATATGATAACAAAGACTTTAAATTACCTATGGTAAAGCTGTCGGATAAGGACAGGGATATGCTTGAACGAATTGTTACGGGCGAATTTGGCGGCAGTTATGTAGGCTCTTGCCTTATTGCTCAGTCAATCAAGTGTGCCATAGTGTATGACGGCTATACTTCCGTATCGGCTGTAATTAAAGGTATGGGATATGTCGGCTCAACTGCCAACCGTTCGCAGAACGCAGTTAATGCTGTCAAATACATATTCGATGATAACAACCTTGCGGTCAGGCACAGGCTGTTTTATATGTGTACAAAGGATTATTATGACAGCACACCCGGTAATTTTCATTCAACACAAAGCTTTATCTTGCAATATGAAAATGTACTCTTCTTTGACCGTTGGCAGAAAAAATAAAACTTTTTTTGAAAAAATTCCAAAAATACTTGACTTTACCCCCTAAATGATGTATAATATAATCAGAAAGGGTTTAAGAATCCTTAAAAATGAAAGGGATGGCAGCAAATGAAAAACAAAAAAAGAATTTGCGTTATCGCTGTTGCGGTAATGCTTGCGGTAATTTCAACCTTTGTTGTTTCCGCAAAGTCACATCCATACAAAAAAGCATACGAATGTACCAAAGACGAGCTTTACAACGAGGTGTGGAATGTTTACGCTGATTTACAGCTTTTAAACGGTCACGACCACAGTAAACCGTTAGATGACATTACTGCGGTTATTGCTTCTCGTGATAAGTTTTATCTTAAAAATTATCTTGAGGACTATACTCCTTTAAATCACGGTGTATCCATTGCCAATGTAGCCAATGAATTTATTGAGTATATGAAGAAAGAGCTTGAAGGTGTTGATACCATAGATTACGGCGATGACGGAAAAATCTATGAAACATATACAGACGGCAGTAAATATCTGTGGACTTATGATGCCGAAACAGATAAGTTTACAAGAACAGATTCTGACGGCAAAGTAATTGAATCGTATGACAGGTATCATCCTGATTATGAAAAAAATCTCACAACCGAAGCTCCCGTTACAACAGAATCAGCTACACAGAAACAGGATAAAACCTACTATGAAAAAGCGGTAGCCGAACAAAGCTCTGATGTTATCGGAGAAGAAACTGAAGCAGATGCAGAAACACAGCCGACAACGGCAGAAGGCGAAGCCACAGCAGATGACAACGGAATGAGTACAGAACAGATAGTTGTGTTGTCAATTATCGGAGGTCTGATTGTCATCGGAGGCGGAACGGTCGGTGTTATGGCTGTAAAAAAGAAGAAGAAATAACAAAATTTTTTAAGGAGGATTATCAATGAAAAAGGCATTATTATCAGTAGCTATGGCGGCAGTAATTTCTCTGTCGGCAACAGCAGTATCATCTACGGTTGTCGGAGCAGTCAGCTCTAATCTTGCAACTCCGAAGATTACCAAAGCCGAGAGCGTAGACGGCGGTGTAAAAATCAGTTGGAACAAATCAAACGGTGCAGAAAAGTACAGAGTTTACTACAAAGGCAGTAAAGGCTGGACAAGAATGGTCGATACAACTTCAACCTCATATATCGATAAGGATGTTTCATCAGGCAAAAATTACACCTACACGGTAAGGTGCATCAACTCATCTGCAACTAAGTTCACAAGCGGATATGATTCAAAGGGCAAATCCGTAAAATATATTTCAACTCCGAAGATTACCAAAGCCGAGAGCGTAGACGGCGGTGTAAAAATCAGTTGGAACAAATCAAACGGTGCAGAAAAGTACAGAGTTTACTACAAAGGCAGTAAAGGCTGGACAAGAATGGTCGATACAACTTCAACCTCATATATCGATAAGGATGTTTCATCAGGCAAAAATTACACCTACACGGTAAGGTGCATCAATTCATCAGCAAACAAATTCACAAGCGGATATGATTCAAAGGGCAAATCCGTAAAATATATTTCAGCTCCTGCGGAGCATACTCACACTTGGCAAAATGTAACCAAAGAAACAAAAGTAAAGGTTGTGGATAAGGAAGCCTATACCTACGAAGAACCGATTTACGAGAAACAGGGTCGAGCAATTTGTAATGATTGCGGTGCGGATATTACAGACAATTTGGAACATATTTTTGATGAAATTGAGAATGGAGGAAAATACGGTTCTTATAAAGTTGTAACTGTCAATGTTCAAGTCGGCACAAAGACTGTAACTGTACCTGAAAAGTTTCACTATGAAACCAAAACCGAAGTAGTCGGCAGAAAGTGTACAGAATGCGGAGAGATTGAGTATTATTGATTTAACTGAGGGGGCGTGCAATATGGCAAAGGTAATACTTCTGATACTTCTTAAAGTATTGCTGTTTCCTGTAAAACTTGCAGTTCTGATAATTGCTTTCCTATTAAAAGGAGCGTTTTATCTGCTTTCTTATTTGTTAGTTTTTGTATCTGTAGCAAGCGGAATGATTTATATTGTTATTTCCGTTTTTGCCACTATATTTGCGGTTAGCGGAACAGTAGTTGTGGTAGGATGGATACAAAACGGGACTTTTCCGTTGCTTGACGGATGTGTAGTAATCGGTATTTTGTGGCTGTTTGCTATGTCAACCTATATTATTTCTACTCTTGGAGAAACAATTGCTGATTGGTTTGAGAACATTGGGGACGGATTAGGTGAATTAGCCATTAGTTTTTTTAAACTGTGAAAGAAAAATGCTTGCATAATTCTCGGATTAGTGTATAATATAGGTGGTGATAGGCTTTAGTCCTATTGTATGGAAATCCTTTGATTTCTGTAAAAAGCGGTGAGTCCTACCATACAAGTGGAAGCATTACAAGAGGTGAGTCCTACCGTATAAGTGGAAGCATTACAAGAGGTGAGTCCTACCGTATAAGTGGAAACTTTTAATCTGTAAAGGGGCTGTTTTTCAGTCCCTTTATTTTTTGGAGTGATTTTATGAAGCAACAAAGACTTAATTTTTATTCTATTGATTTAAAGTATGTGAGAAACCTTTCTCAAAAGGACAGCAATGTTATGTCCACTTCACCCCAAATCCATAAATCTAACAGACCGTTTGTCGGTGTTATTGTGTTGGTAAATGACAGAATGTATTGTGTTCCTCTAACCTCTCCGAAGGAAAAATTTGAAAATAAAAAGAACTCAATTGATTTTTTGAAAATTCGTCATCCGTCGGTAAAAGATGAAAACGGTGCTAATAAAGTTATCGGTGGGTTGAATATAAATAATATGTTGCCTGTCGATTTGTCCTTAATACATAAAATTGATATTTCGATTAAACCGACTGACAATCATAAGACAGTAGTTTATAAACAGCTTATGGCTAATCAGCTTACTTGGTGTCAGACAAATTCTGATATCATAATTAAGCGTGCTAATTCTCTTTATAATATAATTACAGAAAATGCTGATGATAACAAATATCTTGCAAAAAGATGTTGTAACTTCAAAAAATTAGAAGAAGTGCTTGACCGATATATATCAAAACAAAAATCTCCTTTATCAAGAAATCAGATAAAGAAAAATGCTAACACAATTTCACAGCAGAAACACTCCCCACACTCTCAGGATAAGAGCAAGGGACGATAAAACTACATAACAAATTTCAGACAGAGCTACGGCTCTGTTTTTTTATGCTCTTTTTATGCTCCTGAACGGAGCATTTTTTCTTTTTGAGAATAATTTTAAAGAAATTTCAAAAAAAATTTAAAAATTTTAAAATATTTTTCAATTTAGGGGGTGCGAAAACCCGATTTTTACGGAATATATATGAGAAGGTTTTTATTTTTAAAAATTTTTTTGATTTTTAGGGTGACAAACCGCAAATTTTGCGGAATATATATAACCCTTTAAGGAGGAAGTTATGAAACTGAAAAATAAGATTATTTCGGGCTTACTTACTGCCAC
>ERZ1027005.463-NODE-463-length-16641-cov-4.945798_pt1 | contig 16641 bp, 15 predicted proteins | sample MGYA00519450_ERZ1027005 | MGnify/ENA primary metagenome ERZ1027005 (study PRJEB26926, sample SAMN06164870) | human gut metagenome | biome: ENVO:00009003; feature: ENVO:2100002; material: ENVO:00002003 | host: Homo sapiens | place: USA | collected 2012 ...
TCTCGTGGGCTCGGAGATGTGTATAAGAGACAGCAGCTCATCATACAAGTGCCTGTCGTTATGCGATTTTTTTCATCGTTCAGCATTTCTTCAAACTGTGCCATATATGCCTTGTGCTGTTTGAGAATCTTCGTGGTCTCCACTTTCACATAGGCATCATCAGGCACCTTGGGGAGATACTTCATCAGGAAATCAACATCCTGTTGGATTCGCCGGACGGCAGCTTCCAGTGCAGAATAGTTGATTCCGTAGAATAGAAATTCTGCTTGCTTTCATAATCTACTAAAAGTACGCAAGTATGAAGGAAAAGCAAGAAATACGCAATGTACCCTCTTTTAAAAAGAGGGTACAAAGAAAGGAAATTCAAAAACTGTAGTTTGAGTTATAAATACTGGATAAAGAATTTCTGCGCGGCCTGCACTCGTTCCTTTTCACCAGCCTCATGGGCGAAGCCCGGAAGGATCGTCAGCTCCGTATGGACGCCGTGCTCCTGGAAATTTTTCTGCAGGCTCTTCATACGGGCTACGCGGTTATCGCCATACGGGGAGTCGCCGATAAACTTGTTGTCGAGCTCGCCGACACTGATGAGGACGGGTACCTTCTTTACGGCTTCGAGGTCGACATCATAACCGAAGTAATCCTTGAAATCACGGATACCCCAGAAGTAGTCCTCGTCTGGATTCAGGAAGGTCGGACGGCCAGGTGCACCGATGGAGCAGGCCTTCAGACGATCAGGGTGAGCGAGCAGGAAGCGGTTTACGAACTGCCCGCCACCAGAGTGTCCGAACATGAAAAACTGATCTGTGTGAACGCCTGGATAGCGCTTCGCCATATCCTCGATCATATCGAGGAGAATCAGATCATAGCGGATGCCGTCGCAGGAGAGGAGCTTATAGCTGTTGAAGTCATCGCGCTGAATGAGTCCACCCGGGAACATAGGCGCAAGCACAGCCATATGATATTTGTCGGCGAGTTCCTTCGCCTGCTTGATGTACTCTTCTATTGCACAGCCGGTTCCATGGATGATGACGAGGAGAGAGTACTCATGCTCCTCTTCGTCGTAGTAGTAGTCTGGGAGATGCACCCAGTAGTGGAAACGCAGGTCGGTCGGACAGTGCCAGAGCATATTTAAGTAAGCATTGCCGAACAGGTTTTTCTGCTGCTCAAGCGTGAGATTCGTAGCCAAAGGATTCTGATTTGCCATATAGTACCTCCAGGATTACAGGAATTTACCGAAAATGAAGCTTGCGATGACGAGCATGATGGCACCACCGATTCTGGAAGAAATCTGAGCATAGGACATCAGCTCCATGCGGTGCGCAGCGCCGAGACACTGTACGTCGCCGGCACCACCGCCGTTTGCCATACAGAGTCCGGCAGTCAGCATTCCTTCTACAGGATAGAAGTGGAACAGCTTACCGACGATGAAGGTTCCGATCATCGCACCGATGACAGTCGCCATGATGATGACGATATACGCTGGGTTTGTGAAGACCTTCGCGTAGTCTGTGAGGTTCGTACCGATACCAACGGTAATCATCAGTGGGAAGGACATATACTTTACGAAGAATTGCTGCATGCCCCTTGCGCCGGCCTTCACGTTTTCCGGCAGGATATTCGTCATATTCAGAATCGCCATCAGGATGACCATGAAAGCGAAGGTATGAATACTGAAGCCGAGGTTTGCATGGTTGATGATGGAGATGTGCTTTGCGTAGAGGTTAGCTACATTGAAGCATACGACACCGAGTGCGAGACCGGTTGCGTAGTCGGCTGCGGTCAGCTTCACGTCACTGGACTTCGTGCTGACATTTTCTTCACCGACCATGAGACGACCATTACCCGTCATGGATGGCTTGATCTGGCCGAGCTTGTTCAGCAGTGCAGACATGAAGACGGCGCAGAGATTGCCAATGCTGATGATTGCAAAGGCAGATGCATACCAGGAGGAGGCATCACCGCCGGTTGCAGCAGCCCACATCTTGCTCATCGGTGTGATACCGGCACCATTGCCACCGCCCATGACTGGAATTGCATAGGTGGCGATCGCCTCGATTGCGCCGACGCCAGTGATGGCACCTACGAGACCAGCGAGGCCGAGTGCACCTGCAATACCTGCAAGAATCGTCGGAACGAATCCGGCGAAGGATTTGATGAGCATCTTACGATCAACCGAGAGCACAGAGCCGGTGATCAGGACGAGAATGTAGAGATCGAGGAAACCGGTGGAGCCGTTGAAGGTATTCAGGGCTTCCATCGAGCCTTCACCGATCAGGTGGAAGGTGTTCATCGCGCCGGCTACGAGGCAGGAGAAGAGCATGCCGCCGCCGAACCAGGTCTTCCAGACCGGGATATGGTCACCGACCCAGCCGAGCAGCGTGCCGATGATCATCGCGAAGGCGAGTGCGCCGACCATGTTGGTCAGCATCCAGTCATTGGCTGCCATCACCATCATCAGTATACTGAATATAAGGTACATCCACAGAGGGAACCCAAGGATTTTCGTTTCTTTTAACTTATTCACAGTAAATCCTCCCAAAAAGTGATACAGAATTTTTAAAGCACTTTTATTTGCCGGCAAATTTGATAAATGTATTGTACAAAAATGGGAATAATTGTGCAAGACTGTGACAATGGCGATTCTTCTATGGGACGATAACCATTTGGAATGGACATAGCGCCATAAAACAGAAAAAGAAGCACTCGCTCTGTACTGCAAATTGAATGACGAATGCTTCTCCTTTTTCTGTTATGAACCTGATTCCAAAATGTTATCGATTTTTAGCAGATGCGCTGATCATGTAGCGCCAGACGATTTCTGCAGAAGGGGATAAGTTGCGGCCCTTCTTTCGGGCGACGATGACATAACGATACAGAGTATCGCCTTTTATCGTGCCATAGACCGGGTTTTGACCAGTAGATGAATTACGAATCGTCGTGTGCGGCAACAGGGCGATGCCACAGCCGCTGCAGGCAACGAGATATCGTGTGTCAACATAATCAATGCGCTGCGGATGAATCGGTGTGATGTGATATTTTCTGAAAAAAGATTTTTCGGCATCATACAGCCCCTGACCTGGCGTCGCCAGAATATATCGGAGCGACGGATTACGGAAACGGCTGATGTCGATTTCAACCGGATGCTCGAGTGAATTATCGGAGATATCTAGGTCCTCCAGAATCGGTGATTCCTGTGGAATGACAAATACGAGCGGATCCTCCTGTACTGGCATATACTCGATGTTTTCGGAGTGTACAGGTTCAGTATAGATGGCTAAGTCGATGGATTCGCTTTCCAGCTCTTCTTCGCACTGCTGAGAGTTGCGATTCAGGTAACTGAGATGTATCTCTGGATGTGTCATCATGAAAGGTGCTGCCTGAACAGCAGCGTAGGCGCCACCACGATGCGTTGTGGCAATCAGTACAGGCTCTGCTGGAATCTGATTAAACTGTCGAAGACTATCCATCATCTCGCTTTCGAGCTGCACATAGCGCCGAGCAAAATCGAGAAAAATTTCGCCCTGTGGTGTAACGCTGATCGGGCTGTGCATGCGGTCAAAAGGCGAAAAGCCCAACTCTTTTTCAAGCTTATTCAGCTGTTTGGTCAGTGCCGGTTGCGAGATAAACAGTCGCTTCGCCGCCTGGGTAATGTTTCTGTATTTTTCTACCTCGAGCACATAACGGAAAATACTTGTATCCATGTGGACCTCCGAAATCGATGTCTTAACGATAATATATCAGAATCAGAGCGAAAAATAATTAAAATTTCGGGTGATGCGCTGTTTCTGCAAAGCAATAAGGCCTAGCTTATCCATGCCGTTGAAAGAAAACAGCTATCGAAACTATAGATTCCAATTGCAAAAACATTGAAGAAAATGCCAAAAAAGAGACTCCGGATACTGAAATGAACCCCAAAAGTTAGACAAAAATGGGTCTTTCCCAAATTTTGTGTAAAGTCCAGACAGCTATAAAACAAGAGCGATTTTAATATGAGGCGAAAGACGGCGAAACCGGCTGTCGCCTTAACAATAACATAACGCCGGCAAGGGGGAATGTCAAGGGCGGCAGTGGCATTCATGCCGGGCATGAGGCTGCCGGTGTCGTCGATGCGGATGGTGACGGGATAGGTGGTGGTGCCGCCGCTGGTGGTGCCTGCAGAGGAGATGCTGGTGACGATGCCCTCAAAGGTGCGGTCGCTGATGGCGTCGGCGGTGATCTCGGCCTTCTGGCCACCTGAATGTCGAGAATGTCCAGCTCATCGACGTCCAGCGTCATCTCGAGGTAGCTCAAATCGTAGATGACGCACATCGCCCTTGTTGACCGTGTCGCCCACCTCGAAGTCGGCGGTCAGGACAGTACCCTTGACCATCGGCTTGACGGTGTAGGTGTCGGCGGCGGTGATGGTGCCGTCGGCGCTGTAGCTGTTGACGATGTTCCGCTTTTCGGGTCTCGTCTCAACATACTGGGCGCTGGCGGCAGCGGGCTTTGCACTGTTCTTCGGGACAAGCACGGCTGCGGCCACCGCAGCCGCGCAGATGGCGGCGGTGATGGGCTTCCAGTGCTTTTTGATAAAGGGCTTCACGCCCGCCGGAGCCGGCTGGGCAGAGGCCGTGTCAAGACCGACGAGATATTCAGGATCGACCTTGTCCTGTGGTTTCTTTTTTGATAGCATGGTGATTTGCCCCTCCTAAGAGATTTCGCGGGGAGCACTTCTCCCCATCTGACAGGGAGAAGTATACATTCCAAATCTTAGGAAATGCCCGAGAAATTTATTAAGAAGGACTTAAGAGGTTTGAATTTTTTATGAAACCCTCTCAGTCACGCCTGCGGCGTGACTGAGAGGGCTATGGGAAACAGCAGCGTGATGCAAAAGCGTTCGCCGCTCTGCTCGATGCGGCATGCTGCGTGCATCTTTTCCATCATGGTCTCGATGCTGGTGAGGCCGACCTTGGTGCTGTCGGTGCGGTGCTGGCCGGGGAGGACGGCATTTTCAAAGGCAAGCCCGGCTTTGCCGTTCTCTTTGACGAAGCGGACGGAAATGTCCTGCGCCGCAAAGCGGTAGCCTTTGCCCCAGACAGTGCAGATGCGCTGAGGATTCTGAGGGTTATGCTCTACTTTCATCCGCAGATTGCGGATATGCACCATGACGGTGCCGTTGGAGACGTAGAAATACGGCTCGCCCCACACGGTCTCGTAGATGGACCTGCACCGGGAAGATGCGCTGGGGGCTCTGCATCAGCAGCTTGAGGATTTTGTACTCGGTCTCGGTCAGGTCGGCCTCCTGCTCGTCTACCCAGACCCGGTTGCAGTCCAGCGCGATGCGCACGCCGTCCCGGATGTCCGGGTCATCCTCTACGATCATGATGGTCTGCATAGTCTATGATTCCTTTCCTGTATTGCATAGTATCAGTATAGCAGATTTTCTGCATTGTGGACAGCTTATCACATACTTCTTGGGATTTGTGGGATAAAATCCTAAGGAATTCTTAAGAAAGCGGCCATTTTGCCTCTTGCGGAGCGGGGCGGGGGAGAGTATTCTTATAGAAGAATACACAGGAAGTGAGGGTATCCTTATGCACAAAAAAGTTTTGGTATGTCTGCCCCTGAACGACGCCCACCGCGCCGCGCTGGAGGCATCCGTGCCGGAATTTGAATTCCGTTTCAACGCGCTGGACGACGTCCACGCCGAAGATGTGCTCTGGGCTGATGTCGTGCTGGGCAACGCACCGGTGTCGATGATCAGCCAGAACAAGCACATCGAGTGGTTCCAGTCCAACTCCGCCGGCCCCGACGCCTACCTGAAGCCCGGCGTCCTGCCCGAAAACTGCATGGTGACCAACGCCACCGGTGCCTACGGTCTGGCCATCAGCGAGTGGATGCTGGCCATGTGGCTGGGCATCCAGAAGGATATGTTCCTCTACCGCGACCGCCAGAACCAGCGCCAGTGGGCTCCCATTGACCGCCCCGTGAGGGGCATCACCGGGGCGAGGGTGCTCTGCGTCGGCATGGGCGACATCGGCTCCAACTTCGCCCGCCGCGCCCATATGCTGGGCGCTGAGGTGGTGGGCGTCCGCCGCACGGTCCACCCCGACACGCCCTGCCCGGACTACTGCCTGCGTGTGGTGGCCCAGAGCCAGCTGGACGAGGAGCTGCCCGAGGCCGACCTCATCGCCCTGAGCCTGCCCGGCACCCCTGAGACCAACAAGCTGTTCAACGCCGAGCGCTTCGCCCGCTGCAAGGACGGTGCCATCCTCATCAACGTGGGCCGTGGCACCACCGTGGACAGTGACGCCCTCGTGGAGGCCCTGCGCAGCGGCAAAATTTTTGGCGCGGGCCTCGACGTCACCGACCCGGAGCCTCTGCCTGCCGACCACCCGCTGTGGGGTGAGCCGGGCGCTATCATCACGCCCCACAACTCCGGCAAGTTCAGCCTGCCCAAGACGCTGGACAACATCGTGGACATCTTCATCCACAACCTCAAGCGCTACGCTGAGGGCCTGCCGCTGGACAATCAGGTCAACCGCACCACCCGCTATGCCGCCGACCAGAACGGCGGCCACCGCCTGCTGAGCACCCTGTAAAACGCTGTAACGATGAAAACGCCATCTGCGCCGAGACGCAGATGGCGTTTTTGCTACTTCACAGAGATGACCGGCGGCGGGAAGCTGTCCAGCGCCGTCCAGTCGGGCTTATAGATGCGGAGGAAAAGGTGGAATTTTTCGTCCGAGACGGGGAGCCAGTTGGTAGTGTCCTCGGGCGCGTCCTTGGAGAGGGTGACGTCCACCGAGCCGTCGGCGTTCCGATGGAGGCCGGAACGATCGTTCACGCAGTAGCGGCTGATGGGGTTGTCGATGAGGAAGTTGTCCTCGCCGTAGGCCGTCACCGACCAGAAGCCGTTGCCCACTGTGGGCGGGAGGGCGTCGAAGTGGAGCGTGTAGGTCTTTTGGCCCGTAAGGTCGGCCCCGGCGCTGTCGGTGGAGGTGCGCGGGTAGATGGCGATGTCGGTGGTGTTGGCCCCGAGGCCCATCAGGGCGACCATCGTCCGGTAGTCGTAGGCGGTGCCGAAATTGCCGATGGGGTCGCCATAGTAGATCCACTGGCCCATCTGGCGGGAATAGCGTGCTGCCTGTGCCCGGAGGCTGCTCTTGAGCTGAAGGAGCAGCCGCTTCCAGCGCAGCCCGCCGAGAGGGCCGAGGGCGGAGGCGTCGAACTGCTGGCCCGGGCCGACGGAAAGGGCCGCGAGGCTGCGGAGAAGAGGCGCGTCCGCCTCGGCGGGCGGGTCTGTCTCCATCAGCCGGTTGGCGGTGTCGAAAAACTCCTGCGGCGTCATGGCGAGTACCTTCTGCACCGGGACGAAATCGTTCTCCGGAGAATAGCTCCCTTCCGGCGCAGCGGCCAGCCCGGCGGGGTAGGCCGAGAGGGGCATCAGCTGCATCCGGCCCTGAAGCGCCGCCACGTTCGGCAGGTCGTCCGGCCCGGAGAGCATGATGCGGGCGATGGTCCAGACCGTCCGGGTGGGAATGTCGATGCGCCGGACGCCCTCGGGCAGCGTGCCCTCCCAGCTCGAGTAGGCGATGGCGTAGGCCCCGGGTGCTTCCAGCACGGCGGCGGTGTTCGTCCATGCGTCCAGTACCTGCACGTTGAAAAAGCGGTCGGCCTCCGGCACGACGTAGATTTGAGGCTCGGCGCTGACGTCCAGCCACGCCTGCGTGTAGATGGTGTCCACATTGGGGCTGACGACCGTGCGGCTGGAAGCGTCCAGCAGCTTCCGGGCGTGGATGAACTGGTTGACGGGGGCGCGGCTGGCGGAAGCGGTCTTCGTGTTGGTGGAGACGGTCTTGGTGGCGTCCACGAGCACCAGCGGGAAGGCGTAGAGATAAGCTTCTTCCAGCAGGGTCTGGATGGCAGAAGCCGCATCGGCTTTCTGGGCCGGCAGCAGCGTGACGCCGCAGGCGGCGGCAGCGGCAGAGGAGAGCTTGAGGAAATCGCGGCGGGTCATTTTCATGGCGGGAGTCCTCCTGCTTTGTCAGATTCAGCGGGCCAGAACGATGGAAAGGGTGACTTCCTTGGCGTCGGGCGAGAGGTCGAAGCTGCCGCCGTCCTGTGCGGTGAGGCAGATAGTGTAGACCTTCTTCGCGCTGAGACGGGCCGGGGCATCATCGAAGTGCCAGTCGGACACCTCGTGGTAGCGGCCATCCGTGCCGAGGGCGAAGAGCTTATAGTCGGCGGCATTTCCGGTCAGGCCGTTGATGCGGAAAGAAACAGTAGTCGCGGGGTGGAGGTTGTCGAGGGTGGCGGTGTGGAGCCAGCTTGCGGGGGTGCCGGCGCCGCCTGCGGCCTGGAACTCTGCCGCCGAAAGCACCCGGCGGGAGGTCTTGTCCAGATCGACTTTGCGGTAGGGCATCTCGGGCAGGAAGACGAAGCGGTCCTGCAGGCGGAGCAGCTCTTTGTAGCCGGTGGGGCAGTAGAGCTTGTTGCCGTCACGGCCCGCGTACATGCCGATGGCCATGTTGTTGTAGCCGTAGAGGGAGGCAACGTCCACGGTGAGGACGGTCTTTCCGGTGTCGAAGTCCAGCACGATGTACTGCCACATGCCGCTGTCCACGTCCTGCACGAAGCCGTAGATATAGCCGGTGGCGGTGGAGAGCTTCATCATGGAAGTGTCGCTGAGGTCGTCACGGCACCAGATGCTCTTCATGGTCCAGCCGTCGGCGGTGCGGATGGTGTCCACCCGTTCGACGCCGGGCATGATCATGCAGTTGCCCTTGAGCAGCCAGTTGCGGTCGTAGATGTTCTCGTAGCTCTGGATGGACGAGTCACTGTCGGGCTTTGCGAGGTTGGGGCTGCCTGCGCCGAACCAGTTGCAGACGATGGTGCTGACCCGGCCATTGCCGTGGTCGTAGACGATGGCCGAATTTTCCACCGACACCGGCATGTTGGCGGGCAGCTCGTCGATGACCGGGTGGCTGGCGGCGACTTCGCCGGTGTGGATGTCCACAGCCATCAGGCTGACGGTCTCGAGGTTGTCGGTGAAGAAGACCAGCTCCCGGCTCAGAGAGGGCGAGCAGCCGCCGCCCCATGCCAGACCGCCGCCGGTGGTGGCAGCGCCCTCGCGGCTGTCTTTTGCGCCCACGCTGTCGTAGGGGGTGCGCCAGACGACTTCAACGCCGCCGTTGGCACGCAGCAGGTAGCAGGCAAGGTTCGTCAGGATGACCGCACCCTCCCGGCAGGAGGCAATGCCGTTTTCAGCACCCTCGCCCGGAGCGGGAGCGTAGACATGGACTTCGTGGTCGAGGTCGGCAGTGCCGCCGGCAAGGATGGCGTCGATGGCATTGTGGGAGATGTAGCCCATCGCGCCCTGCTGGCTGCGGCTGGGGTAGATGCGGAAGCCGCCGGTGACGAACCAGAGGTTGCCGTCGTAGTCAAAGACGATGGAGAGCAGGTTCTGCTCGAGGCTGCGGCCAAGCACCCGCTCGGCGGCCTCTTTGATGTTGATGTCCAGTACCTTTTCAAAAACCGGCAGAGGCGTACCGTTCTCGTCGGTGGCGCGAAGCATCAGCACATGGTTGTGGCTGGTGGGGCAGACGATGAGGTTGCGCCCGTCCACAAAGGAATAGGAGCTTTGGATGAGATAGCCGCCGCCGTCGTGCTTGGCGGGAGAGAAAAAGCCGATGGTGCGGACTTCTTCTGCGTCGAGGTCACGGATGGCCAGACCGCCCAGGAACGGGCTGACGGGGTTATCGAAGTTGTCGAAGAAGATGGCCGGGGAGGCGTTGGGGTTCGTCTTTTCCATTGCCACGTTGACCTCGGGGCAGATGCCCACGGGGAGGATGGCGTCGGTGGAGTCAGTGTTGTAGCAGTCGTGGTGGATGTTTGACTCGCTGCGGCCCATAAAGGGGTTGGCGTCCACGACTTTTGCCGTCAGAGGCTTCGGCGGCAGGGCGGTGTCTGCGCCGTGGAAAAGGTCGGACAGAAGGCAGTCTGCCCTGGCGGCGGGGGCCAGCTGGCAGGACAGCAGTGTGAGAGCGGAAGCGCTGAGGAAGTTGCGTCGGGTCATTTTCATGGTGGAGTCCTCCTTTAATTAGCTGTGTCAACCTCTCCGTCATTGCTTCGCAATGCCATCTCCCCTCGGTAGGGGAGCTGTCGAGCGAATGCGAGACTGAGAGGTTAAAGGTTCAATAAAATATTCACCCGGAACAAACAGTTCTCGGTCTCGACGGTCATAGAACCGCCATATCTGGAAACAGCCGTCTGGATGGAGACGAGGCCGATGCCCATTCCGTCGTGTTTCGTGGAGTGGAGGGTGCCCTGCTGGCGCTTGAGCACGCCGTCATAGCGGTTCTCCACCAGCAGGCCCAGCATGGCGGGGCTCAGCATCCGGGCCATCACCTTCACCTGCCGCTGTTCGGGCGGCAGCTTCTGGCTGGCGTGGAAAGCATTTTCCAACAGATTGCCCAGCATCATGCAGAAGTCGGCCTCCGGGATGGCCAGCTGGCGGGGCAGTTCCAGCCGCCAGTCCACCGGCACGCCGAGGCTGTGGGCCTCGTGGTCGTAGTGACCGGCCAGAGCATCCACGGCAGGATTCGCGCAGAGGGTGGGGCGCTCCTCGCTCAGCTCGGATTCGTACTGGTGCAGGTAGTTTTTCAGCTCATCCACCTGCCCGGCCTCGGTGAGTCCGGCGATGACGTGGAGATGCTGGCGGAAGTCGTGGCGGAGATGCCGCGTCTGCTCCATATAGGCCCGCAGCTCGGTGTAGCGGCGGGATTCCACGGCCAGAAGCTGGTTTTCCCGGTCGAGCTGGGCGCTGCGGGTGTATTCCCGGGCCACCTGATACATCTCGTACAGCAGCAAAAAGATGCCCAGCAGCGAGATGGAGACGGCCAGAACAGAAATGATCATCAGACGGTTGATGAGCACGACGGCCGGGTCCAGCGGCATACAGAAGACGAGGAAAGCCGCGTAGATGGTGGGCAGCGGCCAGGCCGACTGCCAGAAGGCTTCGCCCCGGTACTCCTGCAGCAGCCAGCGGCTCCACTGGACGGCGGTGAACCAGAAGATGATGCAGAGCACTGCCGAGAGTCCCAGCTTGATCAGAGAGGTGGAGACGAGACAGGCCGGGGCGTCGTTGCCCACCTCAGCCCGGGCATTGAGCACCGCAGAAAGCAGGGTGCAGACTGCCATCATGACGCAGGAGACGGCGAAGAGAAAGGCAGTCTGGCTCACGGAAACTTCCGGACCCACCCGCCAGCGCAGCAGCCAGAACGCCGCCAGCAGGGTGGGCAGAAGCAGGATGTTGCTGTCGAGTTCGAAGATGGCGCAGAGGGCCGCCGCCGCAAGGCAGATGACCGTGACGAGAGCGGCTGTCAGCACAGCGGTGCGCCGGGGGGCCTTCACATGCTCCCACAGGGGCGCGAGACAGAGGAATGCCCCTGGGTAGAAGACGGCGAGGTCCAGAAAATAGCGTCCAAATAAAGAAAAGTCCAAGGTCGGGCCTCCTCTCGGCGTCATAGCTCCCGCCGCATATGGCGGAACTGATATTGTGTGAACTGGGCGAACAGGGTATTCTTGTCCTTCTGGCGCACGGGTAGGCGGGTGCCGTCCAGCATCTCGAAGCAGTCGCTGTCCAGCCGGAGCACCTTGTCCATGTTCAGGATGACGCCCCGGTTGCAGACGATGAAGTTCTCCTGCGCCCGCAGCAGCTGCTCCACTTGGGAGAAGGTGGAGACGGCCCGGCACTCGCCGTCGTCGCTGACGATGCGGACGTAGTGGTTCTGGGCCATGGCGTACTGTATCTTCCGCAAGGGGAGATGTACCTGCTGCCGTGCGATTCGAACTTCCAGCTCCGGTTCGGCCCGGAAGAGCACCCGCCGCAGCTCGTCGGCCAGCTGGAAGAGCTTTTCTTCCCGGTAGGGTTTGAGCAGATAGTCGAAGGGGTGGACGGGGAATGCGTCCCATACGTATTCCGGGGACGAGGTCACGAACACCAGCAGCAGGTCGGGGTCGGTCCGGCGCAGGATGCGCGCCGTCTCGATGCCGTTGGTGCCTTCCATGCAGATGTCGAGAAAAACAACCTGATAATTTTTTGAGGGGAACGCCGCCAGAAAGGCGTCACCGCTCTCATAATGGTCACAGACCAATGTATGCCCGCCGCCGAAAGCCAGCCGCAAAAGGCTCTCCAACCGCTGAGCGTCGGGCAGGCGGTCTTCTACGACCGCAAATCGAAGCTCCATCCTCAAGTTCCTCCCTTATGACCATATTATAACATAACCATCGGGGCTTAGACACAGCGATTCACGCAGGAAACGACCCCATTCACGCAGGTTTGACAGCCCCGATGCAGCAAAACAAATCGTTCGGGCTCCATCAAACCACAAAACGAAACCTTTGTAAAATATAGAAATTTTATAGACATCTATTCTTTATAAGGATGGATAGCCCTCTCAGTCTGCTTCGCAGACAGCTCCTCCCAAAAGGGAGATGGAAATTTGTGATAGGAGAATGAAGTTTTGTGTTGTTGAAAACTTTCGGCGGACATAGAAAAGCGCACCCCTTCTGCTTCTGTGTGGAGAAGGGGTGCGCTTCGTTTATACTTCGAGTTCAGGCAAAGGCTCTTATTTTTCCCATCTCTTTTCCACTTCTTTGCCAAAAAAGTGAGATGAAGCACACAAGAGACAACGAAATGCCCGGCACAGAGTAAGCAAAATACCCTGTGCCGGGCGGAGGAGAAAAAGTTTTCTTAGTGGTTGGCGGCGCGGTAGATGGCGATCATGTCGTCGAGGCTGAGTTTTTTGGCCGAGCCGAGGGCGGAGCCGCAAGCTTCGAGGCAGCGGCGGGCCATCTCGTCGATCTGCGCGTCGGTGGGGTCGATGCCCAGCTCATGGAAGCTGGCGGGCATCCCGATGCTGTGGTAGAAATCCACCATGGCCTCGATGCCTTTCAGGGCGATCTCCTCGTCGGTGCCGTCGGTGGTCACGCCCATGACGTTCCGGGCAAAGCGGACGAAGCGGGGCAGGCAGTCCTTGTAGACGTACCGCGCCCAGCTGGGCCAGAGGGCGGCGAGGCCCGCGCCATGGGTCACGTCGAACATACCGCCCATCTCATGCTCGAGTTTGTGGGACATAAAGTCGCCGCTGGCGATGCCGCAGCCGGTCAGGCCGTTGTGAGAGAGACTGCCCGCCCACATCACCTCGGCCCGGGCCTCGTAGTTGGTCGGGTCGGTGTGGAGGATGACCGCGTTCTTCATCACGGTGCGAAGCAGGCCCTCGGCCAGCGCGTCGGTCAGCTCCATATTGCCGCCATTGGTGAAATAGCGCTCCATGGTGTGCATCATAATGTCGGCGCAGCCGGACTCGGTCTGATAGTCGGGCAGGGTCTTGGTGAGCTCGGGGTCCATGAGGGCGAACTTCGGGCGGCTGATGTCGTCGTTGTAGGCCCGCTTCTGGTGGGTGTCCACCCGGGTGATGACGCTGCTGTTGGATGTTTCGCTGCCCGCCGCCGCGATGGTCAGGATGCTGGCCACCGGCAGGCACTTCCTGGCCGTGCGGGTGTGCTCGTACAGCTCCCAGACGTCCTTTTCCGGCTCGGCCAGGCCGTAGGCGATGGCCTTGGCCGTGTCGATGACGCTGCCGCCGCCCACGGCCAGCAGGAAGTCGATGCTGTTCTCTTTGCCGATGCGGATGCCCTCGTAGACCTTGTCGAGGTGGGGGTTCGGCACGACGCCGCCCAGCGTCCAGCTAGAAATGCCGGCCTCGGCCAGCGACTTTTCAGCTCGGTCCAGCACACCGGAGCGGACGGCGCTCTTGCCGCCGTAGACGATGAGGACGCGGGTGCCGCCGTATTCGCGTACCAGCGCGCCCACGCGCTGTTCGGTGCCTTTGCCGAAGATGACCCGGGTGGGGGAGTAGAACTCGAAATTGCTTGCCATAGTGGTTTGCCTCCTTGTAAGTGCTGCTTTCTGAGCAAAAGTATACACGAAATAGATTCGAAAGTCTACAGGCCCTGCGCCTGCCGCCGCAAAATATTCGGGACAAAACAAAACCCGCATCCTCCCGGCAGGAAAACGGGAGGATGCAGGCTTCATTGGAAAACATCAGACAAAAAACCTGCCGACTCGAGGCGGTTGCAAGCCCTCAGTCGGCAGGATGCTTACTTCTTCGGAGTCATAGCCTCTTGACCTCGATTTCTTCATTTTTCGGTCTGTACCGGACGTTTCATAGAAGATTCTCCTTTGAAACGGTGAAGAACGATTGGCAGGGGAATGAATTTCTTAGTACATTGGAATGACCCTTTTCTTAACTGTTGGAGTGCGGGATACGAATCACAGAGATGAATTTCATATTACCACATTCTTTCGAGTTAGATTTGCGAAGGGAGTGTCATTACTTAGTACATCGGAGTTTCTCCTTTAGAGTTATTCAAATAAGACGTTCCGTACAAAAGCTTTCTTCATTGGGATCACCTTCGGCGGATCTATTTGAACGCGAGGGATTTTATTTCACAGACTGTTCTGTTATTCGCTTTATTGATGCTCAAGAACGGCTCTTGTTGTTGTGTTTTTATACGGGGGAAACATCCCGTTTGTGGTGAGCCTCTGTTTTGCTTCTCAGCGAACCCCGACAGTCTGTGCGTGCTGTGCGGGTTCCATATCGACCATCGGTCTTCGCTCCTTTCTGCTTAAAGTCAGCGGGGTTAGCTCTCATTTGAGCTTCTGCTGTACTTCTCTGGTTTCTGGCTTTATTATACACGCGCGGGCGCGGTTTGTCCATTCGCAGAATGCACAATGAATTAGATATGTTTTTTCAAGAAATGACAAAAAAACTGTATTGTTCATACAAACGCACGACTGAAACAGCCTCCCTGCGCAGTCTGGACGGCCCGCAGGGCCTTTTGTGGAAAACCTCTGCGCAAGAACTGCCAAACTTCGCTCCGGGTGATTGACGGGACGGCGGGAATGCGATAAACTGCCCGAAAATTTCGGGTCGTTCGTGGAAGGATTTGCGCAAAACGGGAGAAAACGGCAGAAAACTCTTACGCGGGGCGGGAGTTTGTGCTATCATAGCGGGCAATGAATGGTAGTCGTGCAAAGACAGACGAAGGTTCCGCCCTCGTCTGTCTTTTTTTGTGCGGCGAAAGTTCCGAAAGACTTTACCCCACAACACAAATGAGGAGAAAATCAAAAATGCCTAAGACTCTGCTTGAAAAAATCGTCTTTACTGTCGTTATGGCCGCTATCATGGTCTATGGAATGATCGTCTACAATGTCGCCCTCGCCACCGGCGGCGTGACCAACGCCACCTTCGGCATGGCCCTGCATGAGATGCCCATTATGGTGCCGGTGGCCTTCGTGCTGGAGTTCTTCGTGGTGGAAAAGCTGGCGACTGCGCTGGCCTTCACCTTCATGCGCCCCACCGACCGGCCGCAGTTCATCACCTATGCCATCTCTCTGATGATCGTCTGCATCATGTGTCCTGTCATGAGCCTTGTGGCAACGGTGCTGTTCAAGGAGCCCAGCTTCGGTACGTGGGTGCATACGTTCGGCTGCAATTTCCCGATGGCTCTGTGCTGGCAGATGTTCTACTGCGGCCCGCTGTCCCGCTTCATCTTCCGTGCTATCTTCCGCCGCGGTGGACAGAACGCCCAGTGAGCCTATATTATAAACAGGTAATATTACTTAATAAAGATAAGCTTCTGATTAAGAAAATTTCATGTATCACACACTTGACAGCCATATGAATTTTATATATCAGATATACATGGAGTGCATAATTCTGCCGAAAGGGTTTCGTTTTACCTCAAAAATGAAACGAACCACTAAGGAATGACTAAGGATTTGGTCAAAATGGACAGTTTAACTGTGCATTATTAAGCAAGATGCACAACATTCCCGGCCGAGGCGTGAAATAAGATATAACAAAAAGTAGAATATCGGCCAAAGGTCTTATCAAACTGCACCAATCGTGCTATGATACCAGACGCAAAAGGGCTGCGCTGAGCGCAGAAAGAGGGTGTGTTTCCATAAAAACAAACGCACCTTTTTTGATTTTTAGCACAGCTGCTTTAATAAAAGAAACGAAAGGAGATAGAGTGAAAACGAACGATACCTTTACGCTTCAGGATAAGACTCTGCTCAGAAAGGAGGCAAAGCGATGAACGCATTGACTGCGGCCCTGAAAGAAGAGCTGAATGTGGAGATGATCTCCCTCGGCGGCCTGCAGGTGCCGGAATCCGTGGTGGTCAGCTGGGGCATCATGCTGTTTCTGGTCATCGTCTCCATCCTGCTCACCCGGAACCTCAAGGTGGACCACATCTCCAGGCGGCAGGCCATCCTTGAGCTGGTCGTCACCACGATCGACAACTTCTTCACGGGCCTGCTGGGCGAGCAGGGCAGACGGTATGTGCCTTACCTCATGACGGTGGCTCTCTACATCGCCTGTGCGAACCTCATTGGCGTGTTCGGCATCAAGCCCCCCACGAAGGATCTGAATGTCACCGCTGCGCTGGCGCTCATGAGCATCTGCCTCATCGAGTATTCCGGCATCCATGCCCGGGGCGGCAAGGGCTTCCTCAAGAGCCTCACCGCCCCCACCCCCATCCTGTCTCTTATACACATCTGACGCTGCCGACGATCGCATAAGTGTAGAT